>Ga0247774_1000506_pt1 | contig 19189 bp, 18 predicted proteins | sample UWRJL001104B6_FD_179933 | JGI IMG/M metagenome (GOLD analysis project Ga0247774, IMG submission 179933) | Plant litter microbial communities from Arlington Agricultural Research Station in Wisconsin, United States - UWRJ-L001-104B-6 | ecosystem: Environmental > Terrestrial > Plant litter >... | reverse complement strand
GAAGGTCAGGTGGTCGTTGTCGGCGCGCCCGACGTCGAAGCGGGACGGCTGGGCGAAGACCTCCTCGTCCCGGTTGGCCGAGGAGAACCACACGACGACCTTCTCGCCCTTGCGGACCGGGACGTTGCCGACGACGGTGTCGGTCGTCGCCGTACGCCGGAAGTTCATGACCGGGGTCCACCACCGCAGCATCTCCTCGACGGCGCCGTCGAGGAGGGAGCGGTCGGCGCGCAGCCTGGCCAGCTCGCCCGGGTTCTTGAGCAGGGCGAACATCCCGCCCGGCAGCCCGTTGCGCACGGTCTCGTTGCCGGCCACCGCGAACAGCCAGAAGAGGTTCTCGAACTCCTCGACGGCGACCGTGCCGTCCTCGTCGTCGACGTGGTGCATGAGGGCGGTCATGACGTCGTCGCCAGGATGGCGCCGTTTGTACTCGCCCAGCTCGTGGGCGTAGGCGTACAGGTCGGGCATGCCGGCCTTCGACCGCGGGTTCACCGGGTGCGCCGGGCGCAGCGCGATCGCCCGCCGTGCCATCGCGGTGGCACTCGCCGCCTCGAACGCCGCGCTACGGGAGTACTCCGCGTCCTGGTAGCCGATGACCCGGTTGGACCAGTCGAACAGCAGCCACCGGTCGGACTCGGGGATGCCGAAGACGTCGGCGAGAGTGAGCAGCGGCAGGTCGGCGGCGATGTCCTTGGCGAAGTCCGCCTCGCCCTTCTCGGCCACCTCGTCCACCAGGGCCCGCGCCCGCTGCTCGATGCGCGCCGCCAGCCGGGCCACCGCGCGCGGCGTGAACGCCTTGGTCAGCAGCCGCCGCAGCCGGGAGTGCGCCGGCGGGTCCATGTTGAGCATCATGCGGCGTACGTAGTCCAGGTCCTCGGCGTCCCGGATCTGTGTCGCGCCCAGGTGCGAGGAGAACAGCCGTGGGTTGCGCAGCACGTGGCGTACGTCGGCGTGCCGTAGCACCGCCCAGAAGCCCGGTCCGGCCGGCCAGTCGTCGACGGGCCTCTCCTCCACCCAGGCGACCGGCGTCGACCGCCGCAGCCGGCTCAGGGCGTCGTGTGGCACCGAGCGTACGTAGGTGTCCGGACTGTAGATCAGCTCTGTGTCGGAGATCGCATCACTGACTCGTCGTTGAGCCATCTCTTCCCTCCCGCGTCTTAGGACCGTAACCTCTGCCCGGCGATCGATCCAAGGCCGGTATCGGCCGTTCGACCGGTCGTGGAATGCGGCACGAGGACGGGAGGTTGCCGCCTCTATGAGCCTGACTTTGCCTGGAGCGCCCCTGTCCGGACGGCCCGCGGGAGTGTTCAACGGAGACGTACGGGCCCCAGAGCACCTCCTCTACTTCGAGCCGACTCCCAAGCGGATCCGCGTGGAGTTCGGCGGCGAGACGGTCGCCGACACGACCGGCGCGCACCTGCTGTTCGAGACCGGAGTCCTGCCCGTCTACTACATTCCCCAGGCCGACGTACGGACCGACCTGCTGACCCGTACCGATCTCTCCACGCACTGCCCGGTGAAGGGCGACGCGGCGTACTGGACGATCTCGGCCGGCGGGCGTACGGCGGAGAACGCGGTCTGGGGCTACCCGGACCCGATCGCGCCCTGGCTCGATGGCTTCGTCTCGTTCTACTGGGACGCCATGGACGCCTGGTACGAGGAGGACGAGCAGGTCTTCGGGCATCCGCACGACCCGTACAGCCGCATCGACATCCTCACGAGCTCGCGGAACATCAAGGTCAGCGTGGGCGGTGAGGTGCTCGCCGAGTCGTCCCGGCCGGTGATCCTCTTTGAGACCGGGCTGCCGGTCCGCTACTACCTCCCGCGTGCGGACGTACGGCTGGACGCGCTGAAGCCGTCGGAGACGACGAGCTACTGCGCCTACAAGGGCGAGGCGACCTACTGGGCGCACGGCGCCGAGGACATCGCCTGGACTTACGAGGCGCCGCTGCGTGAGGCCGAGCCGCTCCGCGACCTGGTCTGCTTCTTCAACGAGAAGGCCGACATCGAGGTGGACGGCGCGCTCCAGCAGCGGCCCGAGTCACCCTGGTCCTGACCGCCTCACGGCGCGAGGACCGCGGCGAGGCGTGACAGGCCGTCGGCCCCGTGACCCGCGTCCACGGCCCGCTCGACGACGGCGCGGGAGGCGGCGAGCACGCCCGTGTCCATCCGGTGCGTACGTGCCGTGTCGATGACGTGCTCGAGGCCGGCGGCGGCCGAGGCGACGGTGGACCGCTCCCCAGGGTGGTCCCCGTCGTCGAGCTGCCGCGCGAACCTCGCCGTCATCTCGGGCAGCAGGCCGGACATCGACTGGGCGTACGGCGCGAGCTCGGCGCCGGAGATGCCCTCGGCGCGGGCCAGGGCCAGCCCGTGGACCAGGCCGCTGACGGAGGTCCAGAAGATGTCGAGCAGGGCCACGTCGAAGGCCGCCGCCCGGCCGGGATCGCCGCCCAGGTAGGTGGCGGTGCCGCCCAGGCTCGCCAGCACCGGCCGGTGCGCCTGGAAGACGTCCTCCGGTCCGCTGTAGAGGACGAGGGCCGACGGCCGCCCGATGGCCGGCGTCGGCGTCAGGATCGCTCCGTCGAGATAGCCGATGCCGCGGTCACGGGCCCACTCCGCGCGCCGGCGTGACTGCCCGGGCGCGGTGGAGGTGAGGTTCACCAGGGTCCGGCCCCGGAGCGCCTCGGGGTCGAGGGTGGCCTGTACGGCGGCGTCGTCCCTCAGGCACACGACGACCAGCGGGCTCGCGGCCATCGCGCCGGCGGCCGTCGCCGCGCCGGCCGCGCCGCGCGCGATGAGGGCGTCGGCCCTGGAGGCGGTGCGGTTCCACACGGTCGTCGGGTGACCCGCCCCGACGAACGCCTCCGCGAGCGCCCGGCCCATCGGGCCCAGGCCGATGACGGTGACCGGCGCGTCTGATCGCTCTGGCATGGCGGCTCCTCGGTTTGATGGTTGGGCGATTGTCAAACTAACAGGACGGTTTGGTCATTGTCCAACCATCAAACCGCGAGCTAGGCTGCGGACCATGAAGGCATGGGCGCACTGATGCGGGAGCCGTTCCACCCCCCGGCCGGGGACATCGACCTGGCCTCGGTCATGCACGCGCTCTCCGACCCCGTACGCCTGGAGATCGTGGCGCGCCTCGCCGACACCGACGGTGAGAACTGCGGCGGCATCGGCGACGGCATCGACGTCCACAAGTCGACCATGTCCCACCACTACCGCGTCCTGCGCGAGGCCGGCGTCACGCTGACCACGATCGAGGGGCGAGCGCGCGTGGTCCGGTTGCGGCGCGACGATCTGGAGGCCCGGTTCCCCGGCCTGCTCACCTCCGTGCTGGCCGCCCTGGGGCGTACGGGAGACCTTCAAAAGTCATGACTTGACGGTTAACTTGTGACTACTGTCGCTGACCGGCGTTCTTTCCGGATCATCGCTGCGACGGGGGTCACAATGCGGATTCGGGCCCTGCTGATCGGCCTGACGACATTTCTGGCGGCGGCCTGCTCCACCGGTGGCAAAGGCGACGACGGAACGGCGCCCAAGGTCGACGTCGACCATTCCACGACCGGCGCCGGCGCGCCGGCGCTCGTCGACGCCGGGCCGGCCGCGGGCACGCTCGGCGAGTCCTGGCACGTGGACACGCGCCCGCCGCCCGACTCCGCCGATCCCCAGGTCTTCCGGCGGCTCGTCGACGGGCAGCTGATCGTGGCGACCGTCGCCGGTGTCGCCGCGTACGACGCCCTCACCGGGCGGGCGCGCTGGCACTACCGCGAGTCCGGCCGCAAGGTCACCGGTCTCGCCGAGACGTCCGGATCGCTGGTGATCATGACCGCGGATCCGGAGATGGCGCGAGGGACCTCACGCTGGACGGGCCTGGCGACGGCCACCGGGCGGGTCCGGTGGAGCGCCGCCCGCCCCGGCTACCAGCTCGCGAGCGGCGGCCTCGACGTCGCGGCGGGCCAGGGAGTGCTCCCGGTACTCCCGATGTCCGGGGCGGGCTTCGCGGGCGTCCGCGGCCTCGACGCGGCCACCGGGCGGGTCCGCTGGACCCGGCCGGTCGCCGAACGCGGCTGCGAGACGCGGATCCTCGACCAGCTGGGCGCCCAGGACACCGACGGCAGCCTGTTCGCCCTCAGGGAGGAGTGCCCGGACCACGTACGGGTCCTCGCCCTCGACCCGGCCACCGGCACCGTCCGCTGGGCCCACGACGCCGACCGGCGCGCCGTCACCGTCGTGCGCCGCGGGACCGCGCTGATCGACGGCGCCCGTGGCGTGACGCTCGTCGCCGCGGACGGGCACGAGGTGGTGGGCGAACGCGACGGCCGGCGATGCCCGGCTCCCTGCCGGTTCGCGGTCGCCGGCGAGCACGCGGTCGTGACGAGCGCGACGCGGGCGCTGACCGTCGACCTGGCGAGCGGGAAGATCGTCACCCGGCCGCTGCCCGCGCCGTACGGCACGCTCGCCGTCGCGGGCGGTCAGGTGTACGGCGTGCGCGGTCACCTCGGCCAGGGCCCGGCACGGCTCCTGCCCGCCGCCCTCGACGTCATCCAGCCGGCCGCCGGGACGGTACGTACCGGGCCGGCGCCCTTCGCCCTGGTCGAGCGGCCCGGCGACGCCGGCGAGCGGGGCGTCACGTGGCTCGCGGTGACCGGCCGGCGGCTCTACGCCGGGCACCTGGTCTCCGGGATGTTCCGGACGACCTCGTACGAGACGACGAGGGCGGGACCGCCGGGCGAGCTCGGGGGCGTACAGGAGTCGGACTGGCCCGACGCCTGCGCGGTCGCGCCCGGCTACAAGGCCGCGTCGCCGCCCGCCACCGCCTCGGTGACGGTCGGGCCGGTCACCCTGCACGACCTCAGCTGTGCCTACCGGCTCGCCGGCGACACGAACGTCTCTCTGGAGATCGCCTGGGTCGCCCCGGCTCCCGGCGACGCGCACCGCCTGCTCACCATGGACGGTCAGGCGCGGCCGATCCAGGTGGACGGAGCCGACGAGGCGTACGCGTTCCCGTCCCCTGCGGTCCTGTGGTTCCGCGCGGGCCGGTACGTCATGCGGATCGGCCAGAACGGGCTGGAGGCGCGGGCACTGGCCTCGGCGGTGGCGAAGCACCTGCGGATCCGCTGAGGCCCCCTCAGGCGCGGATCACCTTGATCCCGGCCTCCTCGTACGGGCCGGCGTCCGCCTCCGCGTCGGTGACCAGCATGTCGACCTCGCCGATCCCGCAGATCCGGGCGAACGCGCGCTCGCCGAGCTTGGAGCCGTCCGCGACCACGACGACGCGTTCGGCGCGCACCGCCATCTGGCGGTTGATGCTCGCCTCTTCCTCGTTGGCGCAGGTCGCCCCGCGCTCGATGTCGAGGCCGCTGACGCCGAGGAAGGCCACGTCCAGCGTCACCTGGTCGAACACGCCGTTCGCCAGCGGGCCGACCAGCTCGTACGACTGCGGCAGCGCCACACCGCCGGTCAGCACGATCTTGATGTGCGGGCGCACGACCAGTTCACCGGCGATGTTCAGCGCGTTCGTCACGATGGTCACCGCGAAGGAGCCGGTTTCGGTGTGCAGGTCCGCCCGCGTGGCGAGCGCCCGCGCGAGCTCCGTCGTGGTCGTTCCGCCGTTGACGCCGACGACGGCGCCGGGCTGGACCAGGTCGGCGGCGACCGACGCGATGCGCTGCTTCTCCGAGGCGCGGCGCGCGCTCTTGTAGCGCAGCGGCAGGTCGTAGGTGACGGTGTGGGCGACGGCACCGCCGCGCGTACGGGTCAGCATCTGCTGCTGGGCGAGCTGGTCGAAGTCGCGGCGGATGGTCGCGGCCGAGACGCTGAGCTCGGCGGCCGCCTCCTCGACGCTGAGCCGCCCACGGCCCGCGAGCAGGGAGAGCAGGCCGTTCCACCGCTCGTATCGGCTCATCGCCCACGTCTCCCGTCGCCCGCGTGCTCGTTTCTGGGGGCAGGGTGCAGGTCAGCGGTTAGACCAGTGCCGCCCGTGAGCTTTACTGATCGTACATCGCTCGCACCACGCACGAATGTGCACGCGCGGGGAGTCATTACTTTCGACGGGCGAAAGACGGATTTATCAGCGCTAACTAAGAAGCCATTCTCCGGTGTTCACGCTGACCAGGCCATAACGGGCCGCGGCGATCACCGCTTCGCGCTGAGAGTGCACACCGAGTTTGGTCAGCACGCTCTGCACGTGGCTGCGGGCGGTACTCCGGGTGATCTTCATCGTGCGCGCGAGCGTCGCGGTGTTCTCGCCGCGGACCAGCCGGGTCAGCACCTCGCGCTCGCGCGGCGTCAGGTAGTGCGCGAGACGCTGCGCCTCGCTGCGCGGTCGCAGGGGCATCCGCGAGCCGGTGGCCGGGTCGGTCACCACGTCACCCGCGTGGACGCGGGCCAGCATGGCGACGATCTCGCCCGCCTGCTGGCCCTTGTGCGCGAACCCTCGTACGCCCGCCCCGAGGGCGGCCTCCAGCAACTCCGGGTCGATCGAGCCGGACAGCACCACGAACCGCGTCGCCGGTGCCGTACGCAGGAGCTCGGGCAGGCTCTCCAGCGCCGACCCCTCGGGGAACTGCAGGTCGATCAGGCAGACGTCGGCGGGCGCCGAGCGGAGCAGGCGCAACGCCGCGTCGGGTGAGTAGACCACGCCGACCACGTCGTGCCCGGACTCGCGCAGCACCATGGCCAGCGAGTCCGCGAACACCGCGTGGTCATCGCAGATCACCACTTTCATGGATGGACCGCCGAGGGCAGCAGGATCCGCACTCGCGCACCGCCGAGCTCGCACCTGCGCACCTCGAGGCCGCCGCCGTAGCCGGAGACCAGGTCGTGGACGATGCCCAGCCCGAGCGAGGCGAGGCCGCCCGCCCCGGCGCCGAACCCCGGCCCGTCGTCGTCGACCTGGACGATCGTCCAGCCGTCCTCGCAGAGAACGCTCACGTCGACGCGGTCCCCGGCGATCCGGCAGGCGTTGTCCAGGATGTTGCGCACCGCGCGCCACAGGGCGAGCGGGTCGATGTGCGCCCACGCCGGCCCGGAGTCGTACTCCACCCGGCGGATCGAGGCCAGCCGCAGCCCGGCGACGATCTCGCCGACGAGCTCGTCCACCCGTACGCGCTCGGGGCTGGGCAGGTGGTCCTCGGGCCTGTCGTCGTCCTCGTCGAGGCGCCGCAACAGGTGGTCCAGCCAGCGCGTCTCGCCGAGCAGGGCGTCCACGCGCTGCTGACTGGCCGGGCCCACGTCGTCGGCGACCGACATGGCGGAGGCCAGCATGATGATGGTGCCGAGTTCGTGACGGATGTCGTGCCGGATCCTGCGCCGCCACAGGTCCGGGTCGCCGGCGGAGGGCACCGGCAGGCCGATCGCCTCAGCGGGCGCCGCGCCATGCTCCAGCAAAGGAGCCGTCGCTGGGGGAGAAGAACGAGACTGTCCATCGATCATTGCAGACCCCCGTCATTGGAAAACATAGGCCAATGTTGTCGACCGTCACTCCCTAAGACGCCGGTGTCCAGGCAGCCGGTGGTAAAGACGGGTCGACTGGCCGGAGGTGGTCATATGGTCACTGAGGGTAAACTAAGCTTGAACTCCGAGCGTCTACGTGTAACCCAAGTGCGAAGACGACCCTCGGCGAAACTCGCCCATAGTCACCGAAAGTAACCTCGGATCGCAACGGTCGCCACTCGAGCCCGTACAGCACGCCTTATTCCACGTAGTTCTCCGGAATTGTCCAAAAAGAAATACATTTGCAGCGATAAATTGTTCGGCAACGCCGGACAGTGCCGAACCTTCTGTCTTCAGGTGCCGTCCAGGTCCGGTGGCGACGCGGAGTAGACCTCGTTCAGGACCAGCGCCAGTGAGCGGGGATCGCAGTGGTCGGCCACCCGGGTCAGGGCCGCGCGGCTCATGCGGCGCGCTTCGGCCGGATTGTTCAGCAGGAAGGCGATCGCGTCGGCGAGCTGCCCAGGATCGCCCGGCGCGGTGAGAAGGCCGGTCTCACCGGCCCGGATGATGTCCGGTCCGCTCGGCGCCACCGTCCCGACCAGGGGGACACCCGCCGCGGCCGCCTGGACGGCGACGTACGGCACTCCCTCGTGGCGACCGGTCATCGCGAGCACGTCGAACCCGGGCAGCAGGTCGGCCACGTCGTCGCGACGGCCGAGCCACAGCAACCGCTCCCCGCCGAGCCGTTCGGTCAGCCGCCGGCTCATCCGTCCCGGCATCCGCGCGGCCGGCCCGCCGTCGCCGTCCGCCCAGACGCCGTGGACGTCGGCGGGCAGCCGTGCGATGGCCCGTGCGAACACATCCGGCCGCCGGGTGCCGCGCGCCGGGCCGATGCCGCCGACCACCTGGGCGCCCAGCGGAAGACCCAGCAGCCGCCGGGCGCGCGTACGCGTCCCGGCCAGGCTCGGCGGCTCGACCGCGGGCCAGATCGCCCGCAGCCGCTCCGGCGCGGCCAGGCCGAGCCGGAGCGCGCGTGCGGCCGTCCGCGCGCCGACGGCGAGGAAGACGTCGGTGTGCCGAGCCGCCCGGCGCTCGGCGACACTGGGCGCGGGCGGGCTGTACCAGGTGTGCACGAGACGCGGCACGCCCGCGTGGACGGCGGCGAGCCGCCCGGCCGTCCCGTCGTGGGTGTGGACGACGTCGTACGCGCCGGTGGCCAGCGCCTCGGTCAGCACGCGCGGCCCGCGGGCGCGGACCACCTCCACGCCGGACTCCTCGGCCCAGGCGTCGAGCAGGCCGGGCGCGCCGGTGATCACGGTGTGCGCGTACGCCTCCGGGTCCAGCGCGAGCGCCGCGGTCAGCGCGGCCCGCGCCGGTCCGCCCTCGAACCGGTCGAGGACCACGGCGACACGGAGCCGGGTCATGGGCGTCTCTCCTGGGGCGGGCGTCCGGGCGGGGCGTGCCGTATCGCTGTCCGTACGGTCGCGCCGCGTGGCGCGGTGGGCGGTTCGCGCCGCCGGTGTGCGGCCGGGACGGGGCAGGGCCGGGTCACGGACGCTCCTCGTACGGCCGGTACTCCGGGAGGATGCGTCGCATCTGCGCCCGTACCTCGTCGTCGGCGCCGCGTTCGGCGGCGTCGAGCAGTGCGGTGAGCGGCTCGTTCCGCCCGTGCGCGGACATGGTCGCGCGGGTCGCGAAGACCAGCGGATGGGCGGTCCGCAGGCGTTCCTCCCACTTCGCGAACGACCGGGCGCGGAGCCGTTCGCCGGGTCCCAGCCCGGTGAAGCGGATGGTGACGTCCGGCACGCGTAATCCGTCGACCAGCGCGCCCACGACCTCCAGCACCGAGGACGGCGGCCCGGTGTCGAGCGCGAACGTCTCGGCGTCCTCGGCCATCGCGGTGGCCTCCAGCACTAACTCGGCCGCCTCACGCGCGCTCATGAGGTGCCACGCCGCGTCCGGGTGGGTGACGGTGACGGGCCGCCCGGCGGCGAGCTGCCCGGCGACCGCGCGCAGGGGAGAGGTGCCCGAGCCGAGCACGCTGCCGGCCCGTACCGCCGCGGAGCAGGTCGGGCCGCCCGCCTCCGCCTGGAGCACCAGCTCCGAGAGCCGGCGGGTGGCACCGAGCACCGAGACGGGTTCGGCGGCCTGGTCGGTGGAGACCAGCACGAAGCGCTCCACGCCCTGCCGTACCGCCGCGCGTACGAGGTTGCGGGTGCCGAGCACGTTGGTGCGCACCGCCGCGGACGGCCGCCGCTCCAGCGGACGGGGGTCGTGGTTGAACCCGGCGGTGTGCAGCACCAGCTCGGGCCGTACGTCGTCGAACAGCGCGTCGACCCGTGGCCCGTCCCTGATGTCCACGGCGGCCGGCCGGCCCTCGTCGCTCTCGGCGGTCAGCCGGGCCAGGGCCTCCTCGTCGTTGTCGAGCTGGATGAGCGCGGCGGGGCGGAGGGTGCGCAGGCGGCGGCACAGCTGGGCGCCGACCGTGCCGCACGCCCCCGTGACGAGCACCCGCCGGCCGGAGACGAACCGCCGTGCGCGCAGGCTCGCCACCATCAGCTCGTCCCGGCCGAGCAGCCGCAGCGGCTCCGTGGCGGCGCCGGCGCCCGGCGGGAGGTAACGCGCGTCCAGCCCGGCCTGAGAGACCTGCTCGATCAGCCGTGCGACGCGTACGGACGGCAGGGACGGGATCGCGACGATCGCGACCTGCGCGCGCACCGGCCACGCGGCGTCCGCGATGTCACCGGTGCCGCCGAGCAGGGGGAGGTCGTCGGGAACCGGCGCCGCCGGGTCGTCGTCGAGGAACCCGACGGGCGTCAGGCCGCCCTCGGTCTCCAGCAACGCCCTCGCGAGCGTACGGCCGGCCTCGCCCGCCCCGATGATCACGGTACGGGCGCCGGAGCGGCCGTCGCCGCTGCGGCATCTGCGCTTCCGCAAGGTCAGCCCCGCCCGATTTCCACGAACGCCCCTCTCGCCTGCGCTGAGAGTACGGGCGCCGCCGGTGCGCCTGAACGCGCATCGGGACGATGAGGACCTACGCCATATGGGGGACGCCGGTCACATCGGGGGATCATCACCGGGATTCGACGGCCGCATCCCCGCACGCATCGCGACCGTGATCGCCTCGAGCGCCGAGTGCGCGTCCAGCTTGGCCAGGAGGTTCTGGGTGTGGGTGCGGACGGTGTTGGCCGACAGCCCGAGCCGATCGGCGATCTCGGGCCGGCTCAGGCCGTCGACCATGCAGCGCAGCACCTCGCGCTCGCGCGGCGTCAGCTCGGCCAGGTCGTCGGTGTCCGGCCCGCCGTCGGCCAGCAGCCGGCGCAGTACCTCCCCGAGAACGGCCGGCGGGATCCACCCCCCGCGCTCGGCCGCCCCGCGGATCACTCGCGAGACAAGGTCGGCGCTCTCGGTCTTGGGCAGCCAGCCCACCGCGCCACGGCGCAGGGCGGTCACCATGGGGTCGATGTCGGTGACCCCGCTCAGCACCACGACGCGTACGTCGGGATAGCGCCGCCGCAGGATGTCCAGCGCGTCCAGCCCGCTCTCCTCGCCGAGCACGAGGTCCAAGACCACGACCTGCGGTGACTCGGTCGCGATGAGCGCGGTGGCACGCCGGATGTCGTGGGCGACGGGCAGGACCTCGAGGTCGGGCTCGGCGCTGAGCCGGGCGGCGAGCGCCTCGGCGAACAACACCTGGTCATCGACGAGGAGGACGCGGATTGGCCTCATGGGGCAAGGATGACGTAACCGAGGCGTCCCGGGATCCCGCATTCGCCGGAGTCACGCCGGGTGGTTCAGGCGATCGCTCCGCGTCCGCGTAGCTCGGTGATCTCCTCCGGGGTGAGGCCGAGCTCGCGCAGGGCGGCGTCGGTGTGCTCGCCGGGGCGTACGGGCGGGGTCGGGGTCGCGGCGGAGGTGCGGCTGAAGCGAGGGGCCGGGGCCGGCTGCGGCAGCCCGGCGACGTCGATGAAGCCGGTACGCGCGGTCGTGTGGGGATGGCCCGGGGCCTCGCCGAGGCCGAGGACCGGGGCGACGCACGCGTCGGTGCCGTCGAAGGTCTCGGTCCACTCCTCGCGCGTCCGCCGCTTGAACACCTCGGTGAACCGGGCCCGCAGCTCCGGCCAGCGGTCCCGGTCGAGCTGGTCCGGAAGGTCCTCGCCCGCCAGGCCCAGGCCGTGCAGCAGCGCGGCGTAGAACTGCGGCTCGAGCGCGCCGACGCTCATGAACAGCCCGTCCGCGGTCTCGTACGTGTCATAGAACGGCGCCCCGCTGTCGAGCAGGTTGGTGCCGCGCGCGTCCTGCCAGGCGCCCTGGCCGCGCATGCCGTGGATGAACGAGGTCAGCAGCGCCGCCCCGTCGACCATCGCGGCGTCCACGACCTGCCCGCGGCCGGAGCGGGAGCGCTCGTGCAGCGCGGCCAGGATGCCGACCGCCAGGAGCATGCCGCCGCCGCCGAAGTCGCCGACCAGGTTGAGCGGCGGCAGCGGCCGCTCACCAGCGCGCCCGATCGGGTCCAGCGCTCCGGCGACGGCGATGTAGTTGATGTCGTGGCCGGCCATCGGGGCCATGGGGCCCTCCTGGCCCCAGCCCGTCATCCGGCCGTAGACGAGGCCCGGGTTGCGCTCCAGGCAGACCTCCGGACCGAAGCCGAGCCGCTCGGTCACGCCCGGGCGGAATCCCTCGACGAGGACGTCGGCGGTCTCCACGAGGCGCAGCAGCACGTCGATCGCGGCGGGGTCCTTGAGATTGAGGCCGATGGAACGACGACCGCGGCCGAGCGGGTCGACCGACGCGTCGCCGCCGACACTGGTCGGGCGGTCGACGCGGAGAACGTCGGCGCCCAGGTCGGCCAGCACCATGCAGCCGAACGGCGCGGGTGCGAGGCTCGCGATCTCGATGACGCGAACACCGTGCAGCGGTCCCATGCTCACCTCTCAGGTCGGTCGGCATACTCTAGAACGCCGTTCTACAGTGCCGTGCACCGGGGAGCACGAGAAGCCGGGTTCGCCACGGTGGAGTCGCGCGGCGAGGTCACAGCGGAATGGTCCGCTGGAAGCGTTGAAGCGGCGCGGCGGGTGGCCGCGCCGGGGGGTTACAGTGCGTTCACGAACCTCGACAATGAGTTGCCCGCTGACGTGAGGCTGCCGAGTGCGTTGTGCACCACGTGAGCCGCGCCTGCCGGAGACTTCAGCAGGTAGAAAACAACAAAGGCCCCGAGTGCCCAGGTAAGGTACTTCTTCATTGGCGCTCCCGCCTCCCAACGAACGCCGATTTGCCGCCAACCTGTGGCGCGGACGGCATCCTTCCGGTTTCAGTTGTTCTGGTGCGAGCCGCCCGGCGGGCGGCCGTCATCGCGACCGTCTGTCTCCCATGTTGAGTATCACCGCTTCGCCGCAATCTGTCGCGTGTCAACTTTGACACACATCAGTATGGGGGCACGACCGGGAACCAAGACCCTGGGCAAGGTTTCGCATATGAGATCGAATGTACAGGTCACAACGGTCTTGGGATGCATCAGCCGTTCCGTCGCGAAGGCCGGAAAAAGCGAACGAGACGACGCGAGAGCGCGAGACAAGCCGACGGTTTCGTCGCGGAGCGTGTCCGCCGGTGGCTCCCGGTCGGTGAGCTGAATTCGGGCATCCGGGCACACCGTCCACCGCGAAAGATCGGCTCGACCGCTTCCGGACACCCCTCCGGCGGGTCCGTCGTGTCGCCGTGAACAAGGCTGTGGCCTGCGCAAACGCATAACGGAGAGGTCCGCCGGGTAATTCATTCCTGCCGTGCGCGGCCGTCGGGGGGCGGCGTTCGCGGCGGAACATCGTGCGACTTCCCAATGAGCAGCTGAGCAGAGTGCGCGTCACCGTCATCGCGATGGTGGTCACGGGCCTCCTCGCCATGCTCGCGTACGGCGCTCTGCTGGCCTTCATCCGGATCCAGGCCGGCACCCAGCTCACCAACCAGCTGGTGTTCACCGCGCGCCAGGTCGGCGCGATCGCACGGACCGGTCACCTCGGCAACCCGATCGTCAGCGGCACCCCGGGGCTGATCCAGGTGCAGGACGACCAGCGGCGGGTCGTCGCGGCCAGCCGCTCTCTCGTGGGCCTGTCGGCGCTGCGTGCGCCGCGGCCCATCGGGGACGGCCCGCTGCTCCAGCGGATCTGCCCCGGCAAACGGTGCTTCACCGGCGTCACGACCCGCGTGGCCGGGCCGTCCGGGCCGCTCACCGTGTACGTCCTCGCGCCGGAGCTGGGCCTGTTCCCCCGGCCGGGGCTGGCGGTCTTCCTCGCGCTGGGCATCCCGGTGAGCATCGGCGCCGCGGGCGGCTGGAGGTGGTGGCTCGCCGCTCGTCGCCTGCGTCCCGTCGAGCTGATCCGGGCCGAGCTCGACGAGATCAACGCCGCGGACCTGCACCGCCGGGTCTCGGTTCCGCCGCGGCGCGACGAGTTCCACTCGCTGGTGATGGCGGTCAACGCCACCCTCGACCGATTGGAGGCGGCGGTCGAGCAGCAGCGGCGGCTCGTCTCCGACGTCTCCCACGACCTGCGCAGCCCGATCACCGGGCTGCGCGCCGAGCTCGAGGCCGCCCTGATCGACCCGGAGGGCACCGATCTGCGGGCCGCGCTCGGCAAGACGCTCAAGAACACCGAACGCCTGCAGAACATCGTCACCGAGCTGCTCGTCCTCGCCCGGCGGGAGGCGGGACTGCCCGGCCGGGCCGAGCGGGTCGACCTGGGGGACCTGGCCGAGCGCGAGGTCGCCCGCCGGCCGCGCCGCGTCTCCGCCAAGGTGGACGCCGAACCCGGGGTGCTCGCCCGGGTGAACAGCGTCGACATCGGCCGGGTGCTCACCAACCTGCTCGACAACGCCGCCCGGCACGCCGACTCCGAGGTCATCGTGACCGTACGCCGCGAGAGCTCCGACGCGGTCGTCGAGATCTTCAACGACGGCGACGCCATCGCACCGGCGGACCGCGAACGGATCTTCGAGCGGTTCATCCGGCTGCCCGCCGCGCGGAAGCGCGACTCGGGCGGTACCGGACTGGGCCTCGCCATCTCACGCGACATCGCCCAGGCGTACGGCGGCTCGCTGACGCTGGCCGACGACGACCTCGGCACCTGCTTCGTCCTCACGCTCCCGCTCCTGGACGAGCCGACCTAAGCGCGGCTCAGCCCCTTCGCCGCCGCCGCACCAGGTACCGGGCGCCGGCGAGGCCCAGCAGGACCATGCCGGCGAGGAGCGCCACGAGGGGGTAGGTCATGGCCGTCTCGGCCCTGACCGTCTCCCGTCCCGCGTTGACGGGGAACGTGATCGTGGCTTCGGCGGTCCGCTTGGTCAGCCCGCTCTGCAGCCGGATGCGAGCGCGCCACGGCCCGTTCGGCACGTGCTCGTCGAGGGGCACGGACACGGGTCCCGAATCACCGGGAGCCAGGGTGGTCCCGGTCCGGACCGGGAACGGGCCGGCGTTCAGGCTTCCGGGGCCCTCCGTCAGCCTCAGGTCGCCGCTCAGGTCGAGTGCGCGCCCGCCGGTGTTGTGCACCTGTGCCTGCACCGTCTGCCGGCCGTCGGGCGTCCGCAGAGCGGAGATGGAGTCGATCGTGAAGGCCGCGGCCGGCGGGTTGCCGCCGCCGACGGACAGATACATCCGGATCCCGACGCGGTTGACCTCGGCGACGCCTCCACCGGACGGCGCCTTCGCCGTGGTCTCGGCCCAGATGACGGCGTAGCGCTCGCCCGGGGCGGCGTCGCCCGGCACCTTGGTGGTCGTCGTGACCATCGACCGGGTGTGCGGAGCGAGGGTCAGCTCATGCTTGTCCGTTCTTATCCAGGTGGACAGCTCATTCGGCGTACGCGCGGGGGCGAACTGGAACTTCTGCTTGGCGATCAGCGCGGCCGCCGCGTAGAGCGCGATATGGCGCGTCGAACCGGTCGTGTTGGCGACCTGGACGCGCCGGTGGATGACGGCGCCGGGCGGTAGATGGTCGATGATGTAGCGCCAGGCACGGGAGTCGAGTCGCTCGCTGACCGGCGCGTCGATGAGGCGGAGCTCGATTCCGTTGCTGCGCGGCCGCGGCGCCGCCGTGGCCGTGCCGCCGAGGCAGACGGCAGCCGGGATCATCACCCCGGCTGCCAGCGGCCTCACAAGGGTGTAGATGAAGGGCACGATCGTCATTTGTTCCGGCTAGGCGACCGAATGAGTGACGGTGCCGGTGTAGGTCCCTGCGACGGCCGCCGCCGGAATCGCGATGGTGAGCGTCGGATTCCAGGTGGCGGTGTTGTTACCCGTCAATGCCGTACCGGTGAAGGCGACTCGCGGCACATTGAGGATGCCGCCGGGACCAGGAGTGAACGTACCTGTGCCCGTCGTGCTGGTCGCGTCCCCGGGCACATAACTGACGTTGATGGCAGGAATGGTCTCCGGTCCTGTGGCGGCGCCGGTGGTGAAGTCGGTTGAGCTGACGGTCGCCGTCCAAGAGCCGTTCAGGACACCGCGCAGGTCGGTCACCGTGACCGGTCCGATCTGCCCGCTGATGCTGGTGGCACCCGATGCGACGGAGCCGAGGTTCACCGATCCCGGCGCGCTGATCGTGAGACCGGCGGTCGTGATCGAGAACGTGACGGTCGTGTCGGCCGCCAAGGCGGGCAGTGCCGTCGCCGCGACGAGGCCGGCCGCGCCCGCCAGCGCGCAAAGCGTTTTACGCATTCAATTCATCCAATGTTAAAGCGGATATGAGAGGTGTTGCGAAGGCCTGATGATCGAGCCGTCACCTCACCCGCAGCAGATGGTAACTCTCCGTAGCCGCCACAAGATCAAAAGTGTGGTAAACAGGTCAACGGATCAATGGCATCCCCAGGCAAAAAGATGCCGGTGTAGGCACTGTTCTCGGCGACCACGTCAGTAAAAGTGACCTGGTGCGGTATTGGAAATGACTACTGGGGATTTCGCCACATAGGCCACAGGCGCGGACCGCCGTGGGGCATGTTGATCTCTCCGGTCACCCGGAAGCCGAAGCGCTCGTAGTAGGGGACGTTCTGCTCCCTGGAGGACTCCAGGTACGCCGGGAAGCGCCGCTCGTCGCAGCGGGACAGCCGCGAGTGCAGGAGGGCCGAGCCGAGACCACGGCCCTGGGCGTCCGGCTCGGTGCCCAGGATCGCCAGGTACCAGTGCGGCTCGACCGGATGCTCCCGCTCGACCTCGCCCAGCCCGCGCAGGACCGTGACGGTCCGGCTCCCCAGCATGCGCACGAGACCGGGAAGCTGGCGCAGCTGGGCGGCGACGGAGATCCGCCAGCGTCCCGGCGGATCCCACAGGGCGCCGGCCAGGATCCGGCCGTCCTGCTCGGCCAGTTCACTCACGCCGTTCGGCAGGTGCGCGCGGCGGAGCAGTGTCGCGAACATCGAGCCCATCCGCTCCGGATGCCGGGGGAACATCCACTGCCAGATCGGATCTTCGGCGAAGGCACGGCCGAGGACCGCGGCGAGGGTGTCGGCGTCGGCAGCGGTGACGTCACGTACCGCACTCATGCGCTGAGTGTTTCGTGCGACGATCAGTATGTGAAGATCCTGATACGAGTAGTTACGACCGCAATTGCACTGTGGGTGGCGACTCTGATCGTCAGCGGCATCGAGCTGACGACCGCCTCCACGCTCCGCAAGGTGGGCACCCTGATCGCCGTGGCGATCGTGTTCGGTCTGATCAACGCCTTCCTCAAGCCGATCATCAAGACGCTGGGCTGCGCGTTCTACATCCTCACACTGGGACTGTTCGCGTTCGTGGTGAACGGCTTGCTGCTGTGGCTGGCGAGCTGGGCGGCGGACAAGATGAACCTGCCGTTCCACGTGTCCGGCTTCTGGTCCGCCTTCTGGGGCGCGATCGTCGTCGGCGTGGTGAGCTGGCTGCTCAACCTCTTCGTCCACGACGACGAGGACTAGGGCCTGTCTCGAAGTCCCGCTGTCCTACTGCGCGGCGCCCAGGCGGCGCCTCGCCGCGTTGTCCTCAGTCGACAGCCGAACCAGGCTGCCTCCTTCGTCCGCCTTGCGAGACACCACCTGGACACCGCTCGCTACGGACGGAGACTTCGAGACAGGCCCTAGAGGCTCAGGCCGGGTCCAGGTGCTCCGTGCTGTTGAACGCGACGAGACGCAGCTCGCCGTCTTCGCGGGCCCACGTGGTGAGCGAGCCGTTCGACACGAGGGTGCGCTCGATCTCGAGCACCTCGTGCTCGGTGAGCCGCTCCACGATGTAGCGCGTGAGCACCACGACCGCGTCGTGGGCGACCACGAGCACCCGGCCGTCCGGATGGTCGCGTTCGATGTCGGACAGCACGCTGCGCAGCCGCAGCGCGACGTCCGCCCAGGACTCGCCACCGGGCGGCCGGTAGTAGAACTTGCCGGTGAGCCGCTTACGCGCGGCCTCCTCGGGGTACCGGGCGGCGATGCCGCGCCACGTCAGCGCGTAGAGCACGCCGGTCTCGCGGTCGCGCAGCCGCTCGTCGTAGTGGACGGGCGGGTCGCCGATCTCGGCGACCGCGATGCGCGCGGTCTCGGCGGCACGGATGTACGGCGAGGAGATCACCACGGTGGGGCGCTCGCCGAGCGGCATCGCGGCGAGCCGGCGGCCCAGCGCCTTGGCCTGCCGCCGGCCCGTGTCGGACAGCGGCACGTCGGGGTCGCGCAGGTTGATTTCGATCTCGTCCAGCTCGGCTGAGTCGGCCGCCCGCCAGGCGGCGTTGCCGACGCTTTCCCCGTGCCGGGCCATGGCCAGCCACTTGAGTGAGCTCACAGCACCCCGACCCTACCGGGCGCTCACGACATGGGGCAGGCCTGCCCACACGTGAGACGGATCAGCATCTCCAGGAACACCTGCTGGATCTGCCCGGGGTCGAGGGTGACGAACGCCTGCCCGCCCGTCGCCTTCGCGATCTGCTGCAAGGGTCCAGGATCGATGTCGGGGCCGAACGCGATCGGCACGATCGCGACCGGCTTGAGCGGATCCGCGGTCTTGCCGAGCTCCTTCATGAGCTCCTGCAGGAGGATCGTGTGCCCGGGGTCGTAGTTCATACCGTCGGTGAGCACGACCAGGACGTTGTTGCGGTCCGGCTGGTAGGTCCGCACCGCTTCCTGGTACGCGGCGAGGACGGAGTCATACAGCGCGGTCCGCGTGCCGAGGACGGGCCTGGCGGCGTTGAACGCGCTGATCAGGGCGTCACGATGGTTGCCGGCGCCCACCTTCTGGGCCAGCGGCCGGTACGGCACGAGCTGCCGGTAGTCGCGGCCGCGGTCCAGCCGGGTGGCGAACTCCCACAGCGCCACCTGGGAGTTGTCGCTCAGGATCCGGGCGCCGCCGATGGCCGCGCGGGTCGTCGCCCGGATGCGCGTGTCGTCGCCGCGGGGTACCGGGTCGCCCATCGAGGGCGAGACGTCGAGCAGGATCAGCATCCGCGCGCCGAGCACGGTCCGCTGCCACATCTGCAGGATCCGGCCGACGGTCGCGGGATCCTGCGGGCGTGCCGGGATCGGCGCCTCTGAGGCGACGCCGTACTTCCCGACGAAGCCCGCGCCGGCCACCCCGTCGGGCGTGCGCAGCCCGAGCGACTGGAGCACCTCACGGGACTGGGACTGCGACAGCGCGGTACGGAAGTCCTCCACCGTCCTGCCGCGCTCGCGGTCGGTGGTCACCGAGACGTACGGGAAGTCGAGCGCGAGCGCGCCGTCACTGGGATACCTGGCGCTGACCGCCCGCTTCTCGTCGGTG
>Ga0247774_1000505_pt1 | contig 19205 bp, 19 predicted proteins | sample UWRJL001104B6_FD_179933 | JGI IMG/M metagenome (GOLD analysis project Ga0247774, IMG submission 179933) | Plant litter microbial communities from Arlington Agricultural Research Station in Wisconsin, United States - UWRJ-L001-104B-6 | ecosystem: Environmental > Terrestrial > Plant litter >... | reverse complement strand
CTTTCGACTTCGTGCAACTCTTCTTATCTCCCAATTTCGTCTTGATATCGACTAATGTTGGCTATGACTAGCTCCCCGCCCAAGTTTCAACAACAGCGGCAAACGGCTCCCTTGTTGATGCAAGCGAGGTTTATGTAGGAAAGACAGACGAGCTTCAATATTTTGAAGGCGTTATCAGCAAGGTATTGAAATGCAACGGAAAAAGCTGGCGTTGCGTCGCTAAAAAAATCATCACCATTGTAGGATGACCTGAGCCATCGTCAGGGTGCGCTCGATTGGTCGAAGTTGCAAGAGTTGATTGACATGAAGGCAAGCACAGCCAGGAGTAATGTCTCTCAACTATCAATATCTAACCTCTGAACAGGACAGTTTCGAATTTTCTGAGCTATCAACTGCGCTTCACGATGCCTCTTGTTCAATCAAAGTTCGCATTCTGTATCGCAGTCTCCGTTAAAGGCCCAAGCATTCGGCGAGGTTCTATCTGCTAATATAGCTTTCTAGATGTGTTCCAGCTCCTAGAACTAGCCGTCCTGGATACCAGGTAGGCATGGCACCCGAGAATTGAGAAACCATCTCCGACTCTTTCAAACTGCATAAATCTACACCCCAGGTGCTTGTTGACAACAATGGTACCACTGCGGCTTTTCGCTACCCATCCCTGGAAGATGATGGAGTTCTTGACTCTCTACGTAAGAAGAACCAAGACCGCTGGTCAATCCATAACTAAGCAAATTAAATAAACTTACTAACTTGAAAATCCCGCGGTGAAAGAACTTGTCATGAAATTCCCTGTCAACCGCCAGGTTGGCTACCACGTCACCTCTCTGTCCTAGAAATTCGAAACCCGAACCCTTCTTGCCCTCTTACATGGCACCGGCTCTCTCAGTCGTGATGCCACATCATATTCCTCCGATTGGAAGGAGGTGTGCCGGTCTCTGCGGCAGAACCTCCACCTCCTCGGCAACCCTCTCTTCGTCCCAGTCTCGATCTTAACGCTGCACCTGGAACGGACCTTGCAAGTCCGGAAGAACATTGACTTCGGTCTACTTGCCATAGAGCGAAAAATTGGCTGGGGAGACCCCGGCAGCAAGTTCTACGCCCTCCCGGACAGCGAGAAGCAACGAGCCGCTCCTCCACCTCCCAACCCAGAATCGGGCTTTTCCACGATTCTAAGAGATCTCGCGTCTGTTCAGACGGATCTCTCGGTCGCTCAGAACACGATTCGCTTTCACATTGAAGTCGGTGCCTGGATGCGTGACCTGTTGACGGAGATAGCACAGCGGCCACTGGCAGACTCTACCACGCCAACCTACCTGCTGGCTACGCGCCAGACACACAACGGGCTAGTCCATATGCTGGGAGTTGCCTTGTACATTTGCGCAAACAGCCAACTCCCAAATGAACATGCTCAAGGACCGTGCCCAGTCGCATGTCAACCTCGTCTTCAACTTCATCGCACAACAAGAAAATCGCATCAACCGCATCGTCGCCGAGAACGGCGCCCAGATCGCCGCGGCGAGTAAGCGCGATGGCGCCGCCATGAAGGCCATCGCCGTTGTCGCTACGATCTTCTTGCCCCTCACATTCGTTTCGGTATGGATCTTCTCCGTCTCGTAGCTGTTCCTAATCTTGTCATTTCGGGGCTTCGAGATATTGACCACACCTCCTAGGCTTTTTTCAGCATGCCATTCTTCGCCCTTACAGACGACGGCCAGTGGAATCCTGGAAACCACCGCGTTTGGATCTACTGGGTGGTCGCAGCCCCCCTAACGGCCTTGATGATCGGTTTGGGCACCTTGTGGTGGAGGTTGGAGGATAGGAGAGTCAAGAATGAATCGGACGCGGTTCTGCAGACAAACTTGCAAAGAATGAACTCGCCGTTGGAAAAGATAGGCTCGTAAACAAACGAGAGGGGAACAGTGATCAGATCTAGGTACTGCATTGCTAATTTCTACCTGTATGGGTCTTTTTGGTAATCTTCGTTTGTTAAAAACGTATCCTTTCGAGACAAGTGGAAACCTATTGAGGGACTTGGTAGAGAAATGGCGCAAACCATTGAACTAGGATATCGCATGGCAACGATGGACCCGGAATCTTGAGCGCCGGCATACCCTCGAAAGGACTAAATAAGCCATAGCCTCTTGCTTGCCAGGCCCGCACAAACTTCAACGGCACCAATGTCGACCGTCACAGAGCGGAGCCGGATGGGAATTTAAAAGTGGTACAACTGCGGACCCCAACACCTCACGAAGGCCCCTTCCCGGCCATGTCCAGATCCCTCACTAAACAGAACCGCAAATCCAGGCCCTCCCCCAAAATAAAATCAAATTGGGTTTATTGAGGAAGGAGGTCGAATCTCGGCAGCCCCGAAGCTTTAAAATAACGTGCCAAGGAATGCTCGAGCCGTTCCAGTCTAGCGCCTCACGTGACCAGCCAAGAACTCCATTGACAACGACCGCTGGAAAAGCGGAGAAGACACCGCGGTTTTTTCTCTTTTCTCGCGATACTCAAGCGCCCCTTGCCTTTTTTATCGAATCGCGCTCCAAAACCGCCAAAATGTCCTCCCAGAACGGCCACTCCAACAATGGCGAGGGCACCCCGCTCCTCTCCCACCTCCGCCAGCACCTCGGTGGCGGCGCCGTCGCGCACGAAGGCGAGTCGGGCCGCAGCGGCTTCCACCCGGCCCACTTCCTCCGCGTGCTCTGGCGCAGCTCCTGCACGGCGTCGATGGTGGTCAACGTTCTCTGGCCGTTCGTGCCCGTCGCCATTGTGCTTCATTTCCTGTCAGTCGACGCACCGTTGTGGACCTTTGCCATGAGCTACGTGGGCATGGTCCCGGCCGCGAATTTGCTGGGCTTTGCGGGGCAGGAATTCGCCCGCAAGGTGCGGAGCAAGGTCGCGGGAATCCTGATCGAGACCACGTTTGGGAGCATCGTGGAGATTATTCTATTTGTCTTGCTGATTGCGAAGCACAAGAGTGGCGACCACGGCGACGAGCACGGGGGTGGGGAGGGAGGCAACGGGGATGAAGGGAACCTGATACCCATCATCCAGGCGGCCATTCTGGGCTCCATCCTCACCAATTTGTTGCTTTGCTTGGGGTTGTGCTTCTTCTTTGGGGGGATTCGAAGGACGGGCCAGAACATGAGCTTCCACGCCGTTGTATCCGAGGTTGGCACGGGCTTGCTCCTCGTCGCCGCCTTTGGACTGCTAATTCCCAGCGCCTTTTACTCGGCCCTCAAGTCGGAGGCGCTTCCCACCCTCCCCATTCCCATTCCTCATGAGCCCTTCACCAAAGAAAATCTCCAGGCCGACGTCCTCGAAATCAGCCGCGCGACGTCAATCGCTTTGATCGTGGCCTTTGTCCTGTACGTGTGGTACTGCGCCAGCAGCCGGCACAGCATCTTTGACGAGGTCATCGAGGCGGACGAGCACCGCGACGCGGACCGGGAGGACGACATGGAGAAGCCCAAGTTTACCATGACGGAAACCATCATTGCGCTGGTGTTTTCGCTCGCGTGTGTGACCCTGCTGCTGGTGTTTTTGGTCGAGAGAATTGAAGACGTGGTGGAAAGTGGAGTGCCGGATCAGTTCTTGGGCTTGATCCTGCTCCCACTTGTGGAGAAGGCGGCCGAGCACTTGACTGCCATTGATGAGGCTTGGGGTGAGTTTTTGCCACTTTCTTCCACCTCTTTCACTGTTCCCGTGCTTGGATAATGACTGACATTTCTTACGTTGAGATGGTGTGATTAATGTCGCGTTGTACCATTGTCTCGGCCCATCCATCCAAACAGCCCTCTTCAACGGCCCACTCGTTGTCATCGTCGCCTGGGCCATGGGCAAGCCGATGGATCTCAATTTTGAGATCTTCATGGTTGGCCTTCTCGTGCTCTCGATCCTGGTCGTTGGCAATTTTCTCCGCGACGGCGAGTCGAATTGGCTGGAAGGTGCCCTCCTTGTGGTATGCCATCACCTATGGTTTAAACCTACACATCTCCCCTTTGAATCACTACTTACAGCTCTCTCTGCAGATCGTCTACGTCATTATTGGTATTGCCTGCTGGTACTACCCTAACCCTGATGTCGCGACGTCGAATGGTCTAGAGGACGGTGCTGCTGAACTGGTAAACTTGACGATTAGCCGTGAGGCGCTGGAGCATTTAAAACGCTTGTTGGAAGCAAGCGGATGACAAGAGAGTTTTTATCCTATGGATTGCGGGGTTTATGAGTAATAACAGCATGCTACGATCATACAGCAGCACCGCTCGAAGGTAGAATGAATGTCGACGGAGCTTGCAACTTGAAATATTATACCAAACGGACGCCGCTATCGAGTACGCAGACGTGCACACGGGGCAAGATGGAAAGCTTGATAAGTTTGAATAAAAAGCCACTGGGCAAGGGCATGGTGCACTTGCCTAAATACTCTATTCGCACTGCTGTTGTCCCACTGGCTCAGCGCGACTACAGGTTGGAACACCAGAATCAATATATGCTAGTCCCAAACGATTGGTTGCGTCCTTTGATACAAGTATTATCTGCATCCTAGGAGAGATATATGTACTTGCCGATTTGGACGTTTCAGTAAGCCGCGCTCGTTTTTGAGGCCGGGCCCTTTGTTATAAGCGTTTTTTGTGCTTGGTCCGTAGAGGAAATTCATCTTTTTCTGTCCAGATTCATATTGACTACCAAGAGCGGCGAAACATGTAGTACCTAATTTTCCTACAACACCTGAGTACGGCGACAGCCTGTGGTTCACGTTAAATCCTAGCAATAGAGGAAGGGGAATAATCACTTATTTCTTAATGGATATTCTGAAACACCAGAAGCTACCTAGAAAGCCATCCGAGGTTCTTCGAGTCCCCATTGGCTCTTTAGCAGTCGGCGACGAAGCGTTCAATTGCAATTTAGGCGCCTAATCGCATTGGAAAAATTCACTCATAATCAGCCAAGGTGTCTGCCTCGGCTGAGTGTCGCAGAGACGTGCAGATTGTGGCTGCGTCTTACATAGATGTAGATCTGATCCGGAAGTGGCTTCCATCGCAATGCAGCTGCCATCCCGAATGCATTGCATTCACAGATATACGTCCGCATGCTGTTAATACGGCTTAGTTTCGCCTGGCATTCGAAGAACCAGGGACAAAGTTAGATTGCGATCAGACAAAGACGAGATCCTGGTCACATCAATCAGTTGCTTGTCAGATGTTTTGGGTTTGAGGCCAGGCATATTTCCACTCTCCGTCGCAGCCCCTTTAAGTCTGATACACAAATGAGCACCAAGAAATTCCGAAAAACATTATATTAACAGAATCCTTTCCAACCCCAGTTCTATGTCCGTATTGCCTGCTTAATCCCTAAAACCAGACTATCCCGTAAAAAGTAGGCCCAACCCAACCTCGCTATCGTACAGCTTACCCCGCCTTTCATCAACAACTGAGACATCCCACCTGCCCGCACGTCGTACACTCCAAGTCCTCCAGCGGTCCGTCGAGTCCACACGGATCCGCGTTAAAATCATAGTACATAACGGGTGTTCTAGATGGAATTAGCCAAATTCCCCCATTCGTTCCGAATATGCGAGGAGAGAAAAAATATATACTCGACTTTATGTGCGCCTGTCATGCCAACTCCTATCGAAGACGTCGCCATGGGTCGCCAGCCCTGCGGGGTGCTGGCGTGCAGCGGCCCCCACGCGGGGTCGGGGCCCGTGGACATCAGCGAGGCCCGCCCTGACTGCGGGGCGGCAGGGGCTGAAACTCGTTTCTGCGGACGCCCCGCCGACGCTGGTGCCTGGCCGGTTGATGACGGGCTCGGCATCTCGCGGTGCCCACCACGACCACCACCGCCACCATGACGATGGGTAGGAGGGGCAAAGTGTCGAACTCTCTTCCAAAGCTCCGGCTCTTGCTCCTTCCATTTTCCGACGGCATGCGACAATTGGGAATATCTGCGGAGACAGAAGGGCGCTTAGCGGCCAAAGCCTTCGGGGTTCACAAAAAGAAAAAGAAAAAAATTATTGGACTGGTCATTGGGAGAGGAGAGGAATGAGAGTAATAAAAAATGAAAATAAAATAAAATCACCCCGCACTTTGGGTGGAACCTACGTAAACCAGGGGTCCTGGTGGTGGACAAGTTCGCGATGGACCTCGTTTATCGAGCGCTTCTGGTTGACGTGAAGGTCGAATATGATTTGCTTTTTGGTTTGCAGGTACGCCTGGATGCGGACGTTGGTATCCTCCATTATGGGAGGATGAGCGGTCGAGGAGTTGAAGGGACGGAAAATATTTTCAATTATGCAGTGGCTGGTGGAAATGGTCGGATGGGCTTGGTCATTTTTGATCGCGGCCTTCAAGATGTGGCAGCTTGCTTTTGATTTATTGATTTTTAAAATCGCCCAATCGAGTAGACACACGATTGGGCAAGGAGAAAAGGAAAGCTAGCTATGCCGTCGGAGTCGTCCGAATGTCGAACGCGACCGTAATGGTCTCAAAAAAATCTTTATCAGCTCGCTTATGGCACTTTACCCTGGTTCTTCAGCCCACTTGCCAAAGAAACGGTCGAAGGCAGGTTCATGATGCCTGTCGACGATCATCGGCGACGCCACAGCTCAACCTGCACCAGGCCCCAAAAGTCAGCATTGAACCCTTGACAGCTGTTTTGTTATGCCACTGGAACAGCCACGGTTGTTTCGAGAATTTCTGTCTTAGACTTGATGGTGTGGTGGCTTTCCTGGAGATCAGACGCAGCACGTCTCAAGTTATGACGCCTTGTCCCGACCCCTCCTCCGGGGTCGAACACGAACTCCGGATGGGGTATTTCTACCCAAATCTCTCTCGCGGTTCGATAGCCGAGACAGCTTGGTCGGCCGGCCACGTGCGTGGGGCTCGTTATAGAACCGCCCATGTCCTAACAATAGAATCAACGTAAATGTTGGATCCATGTTTCACGAGGATCACAGGCATGCCTAACCCTAAAGGCCATTGAATTTGGTGTCCGGCCCCTTTCCCCATTCCCATAAAAGAATTGGCTTGTTCCCACTTCGCTGTCAGATTTAGGTTGCATTAGCTTGTTCTCAACCAGGTCAGAATCACCCCGTATATTGTGAAACCAAACCGAAGCTAAAGATCAGACGAGATAATAATCTATTTCAAGAAAATTAGTATTTATAGCCCATTGTTCGTTTCCCTCCATACCGGTCCTGTTTTAACCAGCAATTTCCAAGCCATGTTGAAATGGTCTATACGTATCCCAAGTTGGTAGGTTAGATTATGAAATCCAATTTGAATGAACATGGGAACCTCAGGTTTCCAAGAGGCAAGCCGCCCAAATTAAAATAGAGCGGAACGTTCACACCCTTGCAGATCGGCCGCCAAGGCCACCGGCCGCCATCGGCTCGAGAAGCTCTGCATCGAGCTTGGGCAACTCTCGTTCGCCCTTCCCAGAAGGCGGCGGAAGGAAGCCGACCCCAATCAGATAGGCCAAGTACATGCCCAGCGTCTCTACACCAACAGCATTGGCTGCCAACGGATCTTCTATACTCGAGTCATAAGCCTTCAGTGAGGCCGCCGCATTGGCGTCATCCAGGTCAGGGGCAATCGTGTTGTCAGGCAGGTCGCCAACCACAAAGTGGAACAGCGGCAGCAGCGCGAATTCTTCTCGTCCATCTTTGCTCACATACTCGTGAATCTTGGCGCACCATTCTTCGTACGCGATCTTGGGAACCTGGTAGCCGTACACTTCGAGAGCACCGATCCACTCGTTCATTGTCGGCCGTGGATGGCTGTTCACCTGGGCGGTACCGAATGATTGGCCAGTGACAGCCGGGAGGTGAAATGTCGATGCCACAGCAATACGGCTAACCTGCGAAACAGGGACGGCGTTAACCGTGTTTCCAATGTCCGGGCGACCACCAACTTGCAGGCAGCCCTTCAGCAGGCGCACGAGAAAGTCATCCGTGACGGACACACCAGTCCTCGCGTCGCCTGTGACGTATCCTGGGCGGACAATGGTCCCCACAAGGCCTGCCTTCCCAGCCTCGCGGACGATATACTCGCTGGCCCACTTTGACTGTCCGTATCCAGTGCCGAGTCCCTTGCGACTGCCTTCCAGGTCATCCGTCTCCTGGACGGATTTTTTGTGTTCCTGGGTCATCTGGACAAAGTGATTGCTGTCCAGAGTCGACGTGGAGCTGATGAAGGTGAATCTCTTTGCCCTTCCAGACGCGCAAAGATGAATGCAAGCCAACGTGCTGAGCACATTGGGAGACCGAAGACTGGAGTACGGCAACATCCAATTAACCTGGGCGCCGTTGTGGATGATCACGTCCACCTCTGCGGCGAGACGATCCCACGTTTCCTTGGATATACCAAGCAGTGGTTTGGAGATGTCACCCGTCACTACCTCGAGCTTTCCCGAAGAAGTCCATGTGGAAGAAAACAGGCCATAAGCCTTGGCAGTGCTTTCAACCCTGCTCAAGCCGGCCCCGGTGTCATTGGCTCGGACGAGTGCAATTACTCGTGCCTTGGCCGGACCTTGCATGAGCTCGTGCAGGATATACGAGCCTAAAAAGCCAGTAGCGCCAGTAAGGAATACAGTAGGCGTGGTGGCATAGTCCCACTCGACTGCCGTGGCTGGAATCGACTCTGGGAGCTGTCGAGCAAGATCTCTGGCATCCGCTGCATAAGCTTCGTCCTCCATGTGAACGTCGCCGATCAGAGGCATCGCATCAAGACGCAAACCTATTGGGTCTAGAGCGCGATCAATCTCGGCAGCCAACGCTTCGAGGGTTTGGGCGTGGAAGATGACGCCTACAGGCATGTCGATATCCTTCCATTCTTTCTTTATGAGAAAGAACATTTGCTGTGCGAGGATTGAGTGGCCTCCCTCGTCAAAGAAGTTCGCACTTGGAGTAAACATTCTAGCTGTGCGATTAGGCAGAATCGATGCCCAGATGCTCGCGAGCCGAGACTGGGTGTCGGACATGATGACAGACATTGAAGATGCCCGTCTTCTGAACAGAGCTGCCAGGTCTGCCTCGTCCGGGAATGGGAGGGCAGGCTTGTCGATCTTGCCGTTGGGATCTAAGAATTGCAAATAAGAATTGCGGTCCAGATGCGCTGAATAATTGGCAAAAACATACTTAGTGGCATACGAGCCAGTGGAATAAAAATCGTGGGAACCGCGTATTTGGGAAGCTTCTCTGCCAAAAACTTCCTGCAATCGTCAGAAAGCGACTTGAATCGCCTGAACATGCCGGTCATGGATTCATCCATATTCTCGTGGTCGACATCCGTGTCGCCTTCGTCGTTCTCGAGGTACTCGAACCATCGCTTTATTTCAGGGACGAAGTACGTGACGAGCGTGTGCTCTTCGTTCTTGTCGCGTCGAACGATAGTGATGTTCTCGCGGACATACGGGTGCTGCGACAGGGTGATGTCAATTTCGCCGAGCTCAATTCGGAACCCGCGAATCTTGACTTGTGAGTCAATGCGTCCTGTGCACTCGATGTTGCCATCAGGGCGGATGCGGCCAAGGTCGCCAGTTCTGTAGAGGCGATCCCGCGGCCCCCTATAACACTTCCTCCATGGCTCTGAAACTCCAGAAGGCTGCTTCTCGTAGTCTTGGACCCACTTTTTCGGGTCCACGAACCAGTTGAGAAGGAACTTTGACCGGTTCAGCTCCGTCGTCTTCTCGTCGTCTCCAAGATATCCTTCCGAGAGACCAGCCGCGCGTATGAACAGTTCGCCCTGCTCTCCGATTCCGCAGAGCTTATTTCTATCATCGCGATCGACAACTAGGAGCTGCACATTCATCATGCCTTGACCAATAGGGATGACGTCTGGCAGCTGATCAAGAAACTCGTGATTCCTCGCCTTGCTTATGATCTCGAAATATGACACGGCTCTCTGCGACTCGGTCGATCCGTAAAGATTAATGATGGAGGTGCTTGGTGCCAGATCAGCCAACTTTCGGCAATCCTTCTTTGTGAGAAGGTCACCAACGAAGAAGGCGTTGCGCAGCGAGGGTATGTGGGCTACGGCTCCACCGACGAGAATTTGACCCATGGCAGGCGTAAGATGGGTGACAGAAAGCTTGTGTTCAGCCATCCACTCAGCAAGGAGCTCGTAAGTTATCACTTCCGCCGGGGGGCAAATCAACTTGGCCCCAAGGAAGAGCGGCGTGAAGATATCTCTCTGGAAGGCACATAAGTTAGAAGAGCTTCCCCCAGTTTCGGTTTTCACGACGTACTTGGATAGGATCATGTGCGATGCCAGACAGCATGGTGAACCTGTCATTTTCGGACAATCCGAATCTTTGGGACATCCAGGGGAAGTAGTAAGTCAGGGAGAAGTGGCGCCCCATCACACCCTTTGGTCGGCCCTCGGAGCCGCTGGTGAAGCTCAGAGTCGGAACCGAGTCAGGACCAACCAAAACATCAGGCTTCTCCAGTCTCTTTGATCGCTGTGGCCCAAGGCAGTCCTTACCATCGACATTGCCGCCCTCGAGATCGGCATTGTCGCAAAGTTTCAGGCCAGGTATCAAGGCCTTGAGACTCAGGTTGGTCGTAATGAATTCTAGGACGGTCTCTGCCGGCTTTCCGAACTGCTCGTTGGCCTTTTCGATGCAGACAAGGAACTTGGGCTTCGCAACGTCCAACAGCACCTTCTGCCGCTCTGGCGGGTATTGCGGGTCGAGGACGCTCACCGTTGCGCCGGCTTTCAAGGCACCCATATAAGCTACCACCAAGTCGACCCTTCACTTAGGTCAGTGAGGGTTGCTGCAAAACGGGGGCGAATGTCACTTACCCCCTGTAGGCATAAATCATGACGACATCTCCCACTTCGCAGCCATGAGTGAGAAAGTGGTGGGCCAATTGGTTGGAACTCTCATTAATTGCGCCGTAGCTGAAGCTACGATGGGGTGTTCGTTCGCTCTTGGTCTCAACCACACATTCGCGATCTGGGAATCGATCTGCATTGGTAGCGAATATGTCGTGAATGGCTGTGAATTGGGGATTGTAGTCAGTAGCAGTCGCAAACCGAAACGTGGAGGACTATAAAAAATCTACCTCCTCCAAAGTCCCCCCATCGGAGGTCAATGGTCGGATCCGGCTGAGGCATCAATGCCGACATCTTCAAGGGGCCGCCGCTGATCGGCAATGTCAGGGTCCCACGTCGATTTTGTGAGTGCTTTGGCTCCGCCAGCTTCCACCAAACACACGGTTCTAGTAGGCTTCGTCACGTCCGCCCTAGCAACAAAACAAGACGCTAATTTTTTCTGAAACTTGGTGTGAACAGAAAATCCATATATTCCCCGGTCTGCCAAGCAAGGAAAAAAGAGTTCGAAAATGGTCCGTCATATGCTTAGGCGGTCAAGAGATTCGTCGGCTAAAAATCGGTAATCGGGTTTCCTGACTCTTTTCTGTGAGTCACTCAACAAAAAATTCCTGGACAATAGCGCTAAGCAATCTGTTCGAGAAATGCCTCATAAGTAAATCTCCCTTCTGTTAGGAATGAGTAAGCAATTGACAAAGATCGACCTTAATGACCAGGTAGGCTCCGCCTACCTAGGTATTTACTTCCTCTTGGAGTTTCATGTGAATATTTACTCTAGATACCGCCAACAGGTGCTAAAATAGCTCGTTTTTGCCCTATCACGTGCTGCGGCTTATCCCCCGGATGTTGGTCTATATTTGAACCCATACAGAAGCCGACAATTTCCAACACTGGCGAAAACAGTAAGATGAATCGCTCCGCCTCCGCGACTTTTTTTTGTCAAAATGAATATGTTAGAGTCACTAGCGAAATCGACTTCCGCTTCCAGCCCTAAGGAAATCCAGCGCACGGACATTGTATGCATCTATCCGCTTACACCGCGCGGTTCCCTGTTGCAGGGTACAGTTGGGATCCAAAAGTTTTAACAACCTCTCGAGGTCCCTCACAACCCTGGGAGGGTGTTAAACTTTGCATCCCACTGTAGAAGGACGCAAGGTGGCAGCTACTTACGCAAGCGTCACAGCCTACTTAGTAGGCAGCGGGACAGTCGTCAGTTTTGCGGCTTGTAAACAGGTGACATAGGCCACCGTAGAGGGCGTACTCAAGCTACTGAATCTGCAGCGCAGACATAGACATTCATTTAGGGAGAATCATGCCTTTTGTGCCCCTTAAATTTTTGCTGACATTCCCACGTTCTGACGTACCAAGTTATGTTGCTTGTTGGACGATTAACAGGACAGCATATGCACCAAAAGGAAACTCCCAAGTGGGGCATGCCCCAACCAAGCTTTTGCTGACTGGCATTGCTCCTCAAAAGATGCAACTAGACTGTCAGCCCGAACCTATTTGACCAGCCAAAAGCCATCAAGCCAACCGGCCAAACCGCTGAGAAACAGCGCTTCGGCTTCCTTCCAGCGGCCTTCATTCCGGAACGTCACCACCAAGTTTGTTCATGCTCGTCAGCGTTGAAAAATGCTTCTCCCCAGTACACTTTCAAATCTGCTCCTCGTCTTGATTTGATGGTTTCGATTGTGGGGTTTTGCGAGGCTCCCGATGAGCCACGAAAACTAAGCTGGTCGAGGAGCTGAATGCGAGCAACATGAGGAACCTTTGCGCATGAAGCCATTTATTTGAACATTCTCGAACAACAGATTCCCACTTCCAAAACATTGGTGTTGTCAGAACTGATGTCTCGAATGGAACCACGTGATGTCCTGACGTAAAAGGGTGGTCCGTGAGATCCTTGTCATGAGATTTAAAAAAAGTCAGACTTTTTCAACCTTTGAACATCTTGAAGACAGAACAATTCAGTCGTCTCTCATGCTGATGCATCACAATCTGACAGGTGTCTCCCGCAAACACTCGATCGTTTTCGCTGCAACGATCCTTACTACGCCCCTAGAGCTACGCCGGCACACGCAACCAATCTCAGCCTCTAGTTGAGGACATATCTAGATGCTTGTCTGCCGATTACGCAAATACACTTCTCAGATAACAGGCGATTCGGCCAGCTAGCCGACGGTGATATCACCGATTCTGGAGAAATCCGTCATTCTCCACAATCCACTCACAGACCAGTAACCGCACATCAGCTCTGTCAACGTTGTCGCAACACCAACAGAAGCACCCTTGTTCCCATCCGCGACACAAATTTACTATCTCTATCTGTTTTATACGTCTCAAATCCACGCCTACAAGTGAGTCCACAGTCGTGGACTGGGAAGCGTCCCGGAAAGCGTCTCCTTCGGGATCATTAATTTAATGACCTAAATCTACAAGCACTCAGGCGAGGTAATCTGTGGAATCCGGCATACTCCATTCTGTCAACAGGCTGGATTGATCCTCTGCCCAGGTCATCTTCATCGGGCGGCGATTTCTATACCCGAAAGCTGGATTCACACGTGGATTTCGAGATTATAAAAGGCTGGTTGAACTTCTGCACATCGCACCACCAGAAGGCGTGTCTTCTAGTCCCCGATCCGTACAGGGCTCTGCTGCCTATCGAGCTTGTTGATTGCGAGACCCGTTCGGTTAACACCGGGCCCCCAGGCAATCTTATGCGGCGCTGACTTATGTCTGGGCCTGCTTTTTCAAGGCTGAGTCCGACCATGGCCGATTTCACGAGGTCTCTTCCAAACACTATCGAAGATGGCATCACAGCGACGCAGAAGTTGAGTTTCAGATACTTGCGGATAGACAAATATTGCACCGGCTGATCGGAAACGGAGGAGAAGGCGGCCTAAATCCGACAAATGGACTTTATATATGTAATGCGTAATGTACGATTATTGCGGCCGCTGGTGGCGACCCCTCGCTAAGTCTCCCCAGCGTCTTGTTGAGGCTGAGAGAGCCACGATCATATACCATAACACGGACCGGGCGCTGCCATGTCTTAGTCCCTGGGATGCGCTCGCGGACATCAAGGATTCAGTTTAGAACAATCGAGGCTGGACCTTCCAAGAGGTGCTCTTGCCACAAAGGTGTGTTATATTCTGCTCCGGTCGGGTCTGCTTGCCGTGATGCCAGGGCATTCCCATAGCAGTGATGCACCGCACGAACCGTGAGCGTTTCTCGGCATGGACCGCCAACTGGGATGTCTCGTACAAGGATACTCGACTGGACAACAGGCTATTCAAACCGATTTTCTAAGTTCGCTATCCACTTCAGGAATGCTCAAAGTTAATTCAGAACTATACCTACAGAAACGCGCACATCAATGTCCATTTTCGGATTTAAAAACTGAGTTCTGGTATCGTCAGGGCTGAGGGAGGGCCGAGCGATGACCAAGCACCACCCAGGAGAGCTGAGCCCGGCTGAGGGTGTGAGCAAAGTAAACGGGCCTGTTTATGGGAACATGGGAGCCCAAAGCAAGGCCAAGACACAGAGCCTTGTTATTGGCCACTCTAGTGACTCGCCAATTTCGCCGAAATGGAAAGAGGCTGACCAGGAATATTTTGCGGACCTAGTTTCGGGCACATTCTTAAGGCGATATAAAGGAAGCACGGCGGTATTGATATGGTTTATACAATAAGCATTCGTGGGGACAGGGGGAAGCAGCATAGTCACTCTAGAATCATATCACGACTTGAGGATATTCTCTCTAAAAAGATTAATTGAATAATAGAAGCCTATTATAGCGAATCTTAGAAGACGAAGGCCCCCTACAAGCGCTTCCATAACAACGAAATCAGAGACGTCAAATACACACTTTTGCCCTGCCGGCTGCATCAATTGCCTTCATCTCTGCTGCATCGTTACCTGCTGATATCTGAAGACTGCTGCGACCTACAGAATTGTCCAGGCGTTTCTGACATAAAACATGCCCCCAAAACGCTCGCCACGAAATTTCGTTTCCTTCTTCAAACTGAGCAATTCAAGGTGGGTCTTCTCTCTAGAAACCGTGGCATTCTACACGGATCCGTTCTACTTGGAGTTCAGCGCGTCCGGTCGAATTAAGACGGTCTGAGACAAAATGTCCAATTTTAGCGCTGCTGATGGTGACGTCAGCGTCCAGAGGAACTAATAAAACTTAACCGCCAGTACGTTGGTACAGCCTCACAGCTTGGCCGACCAAAACGGCCCCTTCTACACTCTAACTAAGCTCAAAATATGAAGTGTAATAAAGCATCGCCACTGTATACGTATTTCCTCAAGGCGCTACCCAGTGGTCGCACCGCTGCGGAAGAGATTATATATATAAATACCCAGAGAATATCACCCCCGTTGTAGAACAAAGCTTCTCCAAAACTAGCAACCGTCCATTATTCTCTTCTGGACAGTCCCCATCTCCCTCGAATCCACAGGAAAAAACCAGTGTACCACTATACAGAGTGCAACACGACCTAGGCTCTGATGGCGCTTCAAGATTTTACTAACGAGAGGGAGACGTGGGATTACATATCTCCCGACACAGGTCGTGCAACAAGAATGATTACATTCAAGCAAGACCTGGGATTCATCATACTCTCTCTCCTCACGATAGTCGTAAGTCGCGCGGAAGCCATCATAACCTGCGACGGGACCGCTGCTGAAGCAATTTTAGGTAGCTGTCTTTATGCGTGGCGTTTTTGACTTCCTAAGGTTTGCTGTTTGCCAAGTTTTTGACTTCCTCCTGAGAGAAGATGATGGAACCCGATCGCAAGCTCAAGATGTAGAAGCTCAAGAGGTACTATGGGAAATAGCTGGCCCGTTTGGTATGTTTGTCTTGACATCATCGGAGTGCAGCGAGTGGCCTGTTGCTACAGCTAACACCGTCCATATAGACATCCTTATCGAGATTTTGACCAGACCAGGAAGAATACTTCCTGTCAGTAGAGGAAATATCCTGATGCAGAGTTTCATTTTTTTGAGTCTTGCTCTAGGCCTTGGATCTCTTGCACTCGCAGCGTTGATATCGAAGGTTGTAACAGACAACATAGTACTCCTTCGAGATCCAAACTGTGCTTATTGGGAGGTCGTCCCGAATGGGACGCGTCAAATCGACGAAATATTGATGAGAAACTCTACAGAAGGCCCTACAGTATCCGAATTAGCCGAATACTCGTACCTTCTTCCACAGCTTTCAGCCGTCGTTCGAAACGGCTCCGAGACGTCTTACTTCTACCGCCAAGTGTGCGGCGGCGAAATATCAGGGCCTGCTTGCAAAACGCTTCTCATGGATCCCCTCCCACAAACACGCATTCACGGCCAGAAATGCCCATTCATGCCTGACCAGTGTGTCGGGGGTGACAACAGTGCTTACACGATTGACACCGGGAACATCAGCATTGCACACTTCGGTGTCAACCAGAGAACTAGCCTTAAGTTCCGTAGGATTACCACCTGCGCGCCTCTCAATATAACATCGTATGCGGTGTCGGACCGAGGGGACTTTTCCTTCGTCAAGCACTGGGGAGTGAACATTACGCACTCTATCAGGAATGATACAGCTGCTGCGTATGTTAACAATACAAAATGCTCCATATGGTGTGGCACCTGCTCTAACAGCACTAATAGATACGCTGTGACGGCGATACCGCCTAGAGTTGGCAGAGAAGTCCATCCAAACCTCCAGCCGACTGGGCAGCTGACTGGGCAGCCGCCGACTGGGCAGCCGAGTGGGGTCGGTAATATATCAATCGTCGTTATTAGCCGAAACGACCTACCCCATTTACACCGAAACGAGGACGACATTTTCAAGGCCAACGATCGGAAAGAGATTGTACCAAATTTCCCCATGTTTTTCCCCAAATGGGAGGACCGCTTATCGGCCATTGGGTGTGTGGAAAAGCAGATCTTATGCACCGATACAGCTTGTTCAAGGGAAGTGGGAGTATTGCGTAATGCAGAAGGACTAACGGGCCTCGACGACTTCAACAGAACCTTGTCTGAAGTGGACCAGGGCATTATAGGCCTCATGTACCCACATTTTACCGTCGGCCAGACGATTGCTGATGCAGCCAGGGGTCTCGGAAACCGTTTGGTAGCGTCGCAGAACTTGATCAGCCTCCCCACCCAGTCTGGCAGAATTGTTGAGCTGCAGACCACGCTTTCAGAGGACCAGTGGAAGGCAGAGGTTGATGCATGTGAGTGTGCTTTCTCATATTTCCCAAGCACCAGCTACAGGGGGAGTGCGTGAGGACAATGATATTCCCTTCTGCCTGCCGTGTGTATCCACTACGGCTATCCTCTCCACGCACCCTGATACTCTGATTGTGGTGCTTTTCGTTAACTATAATTTGGAAGGGTTCGACATCGTTCTCACTATTATGCAATTCGCCACGATATATTTTCCAATCACTCCAAATTTTTTCACCTCGGACTTTCTACACAATGGTATGCAGCAAGAGAGCAAGATGATATGTAAAAGCATCAAGATCCGGTCGGACGCACATATTACCTTCAACCTTGATCGGATAGCAATTATTCTTGGGACAACCGGGTCGTTTGCTGCGCTTGCAGGTCTCCGATCGCTGTTGGAACGGATTATGGGTGAGAAAACTTGGAGATTCCTCAGGATGGTGCGGCCACCGAACCGCCGACATTCCTTACGGAATTAGGCTTGGCTCAGCAGCATCCGATATGATCCAACACCGGGAAGTACGGCTACGGTGCTAGCTTCCAATATCTAGGGCTTAAACCAGAGTTTAACAAACTTCCTCTACATAAATATTAGAGTCCTAGAGAACCTATTCGCACATGACTGTAGTTTGTGTTCCATATCCGTAAGCCTCGCCCTCCTCCTGGGTTCTTAACACATAGACAAGATATCGCGATCCGAAAGCGATGCATTGTATTGCGCTGATTTATACATACAGTTTTATCGCGTTGCAGCTTCTTGAATCTTTAGTTCATCGAAACCAGAATCCCACTGACAGCCGACAGCCGACAGCCAAATAAATGGAACAGCAAGATCGAGTATCTAGATGAGCTTCCAGAAGTAGGTGATTTTGCCAGCCATGTGAGCTTTCCTTCTGTTCTTCAGTTATGTTGATGGCAGACTTAACTCCAGGCTCAGCCTTATCCTCTTAGCTGTCAGATGGTATCAGTCGGTAAAGCCTAGTTGGGGTATACCCCGCTTGGGAGTTCCCCTTTGGTACATATGCCTTAGTGTCTCTCACCAATTTTGTCAGAATAGAAAAGCTAACCAGAGATGTTTTTGCGGACCAAGGTTGGGCATACTTGAGGCGATCACTATTCTAATGGCTTTCTCTTCTAATCCATACATTCACGAAGCAAGCATGACAGTTCGCTGCGGTTCATACAGTATTCATTCGCGAGGAGGTAGGTACTCTGGAACCATATCTCGACTCGAGGATACTCTTTAGAATAGCTAATTAAATGATACGGTATGAGTACTATTCTAATAGAAACTGTTGCACCGGTGTGGGTGCGGAAACCGAGCAAACTGACTGGTGATCAGGCCTGTCTTGTCTGTCTCAATATGTCTAGGAACAAGGACTAGAAGAATGACAAGTGTGCAAATCTACCCAAAGCTGCTGAGTTTGACCTCCGCCAACAACCTGAACCCTAGCCTCCCAGCTACCTGTACCCTCTAGGCAGGTACGCTGCAACAGCAACAAAGTTCTTTGTATCAAATAGATCCTTGTTTGCTCCGCATCGTGCCGCCCAGGCTCCAAAGGGCAAGGCCCGGATACCGCTCCAGTAGTAGTAGGCTGTTATCTCGAAGCATTGTTGTATTGCCGCGGACAGCTCATCCAGACCGATGGAGTAGAGGCCAAGGCAAGTCTGGTCTACAGGCAGCGCATCAAGCCTACACACGTCTTCGATGGCAACAACATCAGGAGGCTGAGGCGCGGCTTTGTTGCCAAACCGCTCTTTGACGTGAAGATTCCTATTAGACCACCCTAGATGGGGGATGATCAGGATGGCAACGGCAGAACTCATGCGGTTGCAGACGATGCAGAGAAACATGACGGCCATTACAAACCATACGACGCTAGCTCTCGGTCGGGGTCGGCTCGTCGCCACCCTGCTGCCGGCGGGGGTCCAGAACGAGCTTCCAAAAACGGCCAGCAAGTCTGGGAAGCTGGTCGGGGTCAGGAGGTATCCGAGAGCAGGCCATGGTCGCTAACGGCCAGCCACATAGCGAAATCGAGGACAGTGCTGGCGGTAACGATGGCGAACCACATCTCGAGGAACTTTTCCACGAGCTGGAGCGTGCTGATGGGGTTTCTGTCGAGGCGGCCGAGCTTGGTGGCGACGGCCAAC
>Ga0247774_1000504_pt1 | contig 19234 bp, 11 predicted proteins | sample UWRJL001104B6_FD_179933 | JGI IMG/M metagenome (GOLD analysis project Ga0247774, IMG submission 179933) | Plant litter microbial communities from Arlington Agricultural Research Station in Wisconsin, United States - UWRJ-L001-104B-6 | ecosystem: Environmental > Terrestrial > Plant litter >... | reverse complement strand
AGCGTTTCCGCTAAGTATATGACCGTGGAAAAGGAACACTTGACCTCACCCATGAGAAGAAGTCCCCCGCTGAGTAGGAGCCTCTGAATAGGCAACTGTCTTCAGAGACCCAAATATCGACGAGAATTTATCCTTTGACAAGCTCTGCCGAGCCCGGATGGATGGAGCCATCGATGCAGAGAACCTAGAGTCCTACCATCACACCTTCCATGTTAATGAATGAGAACCGTCGCTAAGTCGGGGGGGGCTACCTTGGAAATCCCGCTGCAATGCTTGCTCCTCTGCAAGGAGTTAAATAGCAGATATCTTTCCAGTAGCAGTTAGGAAGAGATTAAGATACCTGAGAAAACTGCGATGTTTGATGCTCTTTCGCTCGGAAACAATGCTTCATGAAAGGTGCCGTTCCAGCTAGCTGGTTCGGGGCTGTTTACACTTATGGATTGTACGAAGAGGCAGGTACAAAGGTACCTGCATCGATGCATAGTAATTCATACTCTCATGGCGGTGCGAGGGACTCTCGCGCACGGGCCACATATCGAGCGAGAGAGCCCCCCTGTTGGCGGGTTGGCAGCCGGGAACAGCTGGCTCTGAGCCCCTACACCATCCAGGTTCGGGTCGAAGAATCCGAGAATCTGAAAGCTTTCAACCTTTTGCGCCGAGTCAAGCAAAGCAACACCAGCAACACCAATTCATTGATCCTTTGATGGTCAATTGTATCCGGATGAGCTAATGGGTTGGCGTCACCAACCAGAGAAGGGTACCTAACGGTGCCTAATTTTAGCACATATTTGTGGACATCCGGGACATAATGCTCACATTACGTCCAGGACTCCAGTGTCGATCTCGAACTTCGAAGCCACGGGTCCCATAGCTGGACAAAGGGACAAACGTGCCATTGGTACTCGATTGGTTCTGCTCTGGCCGCCATGTATTGGCCGATTGGAACACCAAGAGCCTATGCCACCTGCAACAACCGAGCCCGTGCATCGATACTCGTCTCCAACGATGGCCTCGCCGGTGCTAGTCTGGCAGCTTCGTCCTCGGACCCCACTGAAAATCCCCTCCTCCCAAGCCTGCGTTCGCCGATAGTACGGAGCGACGACGCAGAGTTGATGACCCCTATCACGCCTGCGACGCCTGCAACGCCTGCCGTTCAGCCAGTCGAGCATGACGAGAATGATGGGAGTCAGGCACAAAGTCCCTTTCCGAGTACTAGCCGCATTGAGGGGCTAGAAGCTACCAAAGACCCGATTCTCACCATCCAAGTATCCCGTACTGGTCATATATTTGCTGTGATAACGTCTACCACAATGACCATCTGGCAAACAAAGGTGCGATTTGCATTCGAGCCCCTGAAGGCTTACTTGCCTTGGCTGTCGGAGCTTGGCCTCTACTAATTTGTAGCTAGCCCATGGTTGTTTTAGCTGTAGTTGTGCGATCAGAGCAGTCTCTTCAGGCGTACGGAAGAAATACGGACCTTCTTCTTCGACCCGACACGGCCATCTTCGTAGTGCATACGAGTGGGGGATATCTCATCACGTATTCCATGGCGACCGATGCCGAATCGAAGGTTTACAAGCCATATTTCCCTAGTTATCATAACGTGCAAAGGCGACGACAAAGTCACAGCGGCGGCCCTGGCGGTGTTGCACCTGACCAGATTCTCTGGGGTCCGGGGGAAGGAGTTGGCATCAAGGACGTGAGCGTGCGCTTTCGAATGGTGATCAAGGTAGATGCCGGCGTGGAGAGTGCGCTTGCCCTGGACGATGAGCTTGTTGTTGCTACGCGGAAGCCAGCAGCAGTCCAGTGTATCCGGTGGTCCCCCGACTCTGGTGGCAAGCAGACGAGAACCGAGCTCCTGAGCCGCATGGGCTGGTTGGAAAAGAAAACGACCGTCTCCCAGATGACGCACGATAGGCCGATGAGTCTCTCGACTTGGATAACAAGTGATGGGCGGGCCTATGCCGTTCAACGCCTCCATGGCTCCGGCGACACGGCCAGCACGAGCAGCGCATCGGAGCAAGACACGAAAAAGTTGTTCAAGGGCCATTGTTTCTACGTTCCCCAGTCAGGCCATTCCCGAGCCTTGCGAGCCGTAATAAATGCCCGCTTCTCTCTCATCGCCGTCGGCTGTGCAGATGGAGCTGTTCGAGTCTTCTCGGCAAAGGACTACTCGGGAAACATCCCCCCTTCGCATGCGCACAACCTACCTGTCGCAAGCTCCGTTGCCGGGCCGCTTCAGGTACTGAGCTATTCATCAGACGGGCACTGCCTCTTCGCCGGCTTTGAGAATGGGTGGGCCACGTGGAGCGTGTATGGAGCCACGGGGAGCCACAGCTTCAACGGGGTCCCGGCATTGGCTGCTGCCAACGAGGACGGCTGGCTGGTCGGTGTCAGTTCCGCTTGCTGGATAGGGACATCGCCGGAACTCCTTCTTACCAGCCGCAAAAGCGACACGGTATGGGCGCTGGAGATGGCGCGAAGCGCAGTTGCTGGGTGCTACACCTCGTCCAATCTCTTCCGAACCGTTTTGCAAACTTCCAGTAACGTTTCCGTCTATCGAGGGTACGACTCACCCGACCTTACCTCCATTTCGGCCGAGCCGTTCCTGTGGCACACTACCAGGATACCCGCGTCTTACCTACTTCACCAGTGGCCGGTTAAGTGCACTGTCATATCCCCTGACGGCCGGTACATGGCCGTGGCTGGCCGCCGGGGTCTCGCTCACTACAGCATCAACAGCGGGCGTTGGAAGACGTTCGTCAACCCGGAAATGGAAAACGAATTTCAAGTTAGAGGCGGCATGTGCTGGTATCAGCATATTCTTGTGGCCGCTGTCGAGACGGACCAGAAATCCCACCAACTGCGCCTGTTCTCACGCGAGACTGCGCTCGACAGCTCGCTCGTGCTCCACACCCAGCACATGGCCGCTCCTATCGTGGTGGTGACGGCTTCCGGGGAAGACTCGGTGCTGGTCTACACGTACGAAAACATACTCTACCATTTCATCTTTGCGCCGGTGTCAGGGTCGGTCCAACTCATCCAAGTTGGGCAAATTGCCTTCCACGATATCGTCCGCTCACCTGCTAGGGTGCGCGGCCTCAGCTGGATCTTGCCAGAGGCCCAGCTGGTGGATGGGGATCCATCGCAGGACGTCCGCGTGGCTTCGGTCCTATTTCTCGTGGACGGAAAGCTTGTGATGCTTCGTCCGTCCCTAAACCATGAGGGTCAACTCAAATATGACATGAGGGTTGTTGCCCAGAATGTCGAATACCATGCCAACATGCGGGATGAGCCCTTTTCTGCCAGCCCTGTCCGGCGAGGTAACACGGCCCAAGTCGACACAAAACAAGCCGAGCCGAATCTTGTCGAGTCGCTATGGGTTTATGACGGCAACGGGATGAAAGTTTGGCCAGACATGCAGCCAGTGCTCCAGGCAATATCCGGGGAAGGCGCAAGGGAGCTACCTGCCGCCGTCTACGTTCCCACCGACTTCTACCCTCTATCCATGCTCCTGGATAAGGCCATCATGCTTGGGGTTGAGTCCGATCTAGTCCAGCGACGGGATGTCAACTTTTCTTACTTTCGCTTCTCTATCAGGGTAGGGCTTCGTCGCTGCCTATTCTTAGCCTACGTTGGATTGTTGGCTAATTGCTTCTAGACTCACCTCTTTCTCCCGGATATCCTTCGATTTTACCTTGTACACAATCTCAAAGACGAAGCGCTGCGGCTGGCCCAGCAATACCAAGACTTAGTTTACTTCCCCCATGCCCTCGAAATATTGCTTCACCACGTTCTGGATGACGAAGTGGACTCATCGCCGGCACCCGAAGCAGCGGTGCTACCGAGAGTTCTCTCTCTTCTCTCATCCTTCAAGGAATATCTTGACATCGTGCTGCAGTGCACACGGAAGACTGAGGTTCGGCAATGGCGGACCCTCTTCGCCTACCTGCCCCCGGTACAGGAGCTCTTTGAGGAGTCGCTGCAACGCGGCTCGCTCAAAACCGCAGGTGGATACCTTATCATCCTTCACACTTTAGACGAGATGGAGTCTGTTTCGGAGCAGTCTGTCCGTCTCCTTTCGCGGGCCATTAGAGACGAGGACTGGGAATTATCAAAGGAGCTTGCGAGATTTCTAGCTGCCCTTGACGAGAGCGGCGACGTGTTGAAAGAAACCATGAATACGGTCAACATTTCGATACAGAACAACGCGTCTGAAGATATTCTGGGAAAGCTCGAGCTGCCGCCACTCGGTATCAATGGACTTGGCGAAGGAGACCAGAAGGACAAGGTTGAGAGCATCTTGGAGAGCGAGGATAGGTCTCCCAGTGAAGCGGCCAGCTTTGGATCTGCAAATACTGGCTCATAGGATATCTGTCTATGGTAATGTAAAAACCGAATAATTGCAGCCGCGAATGGCTCTACCATAACTCAGTAGTACCATAGCTACCGAAGGACATCTACATGATGTCGCAGCTTTCATTATTTCCTCGTTCATTTGGTGGGGTTGCGGCTTATGTCAGCAATAGGCTCCGAATGGAAACCAACCACAGCGTCGGGTCGCCACTTTGTACTCCGCCCCGCGTAATATTGTTCCCCGGTAGTCCTGACTCCCCGAGTGCTGATCGACCTTGACGGTTCGCATCCCACGGGAGATACCATTGCCAACCACGAAACTAGCGTTGAAAGTGCCTCTGGCTTTGCCGCCGCTCTCGCGTCTCCATTCCCACGCCCACCGCGCACACCAGCGTACTCGACGACGACGTTAGAGACGCAGCCGCAGAATAGCGACAGGCGGACTTGTTAGTCCAGCCGGAGCCCTCTAGGCAGTCGATTTTATTTTGGCTATGCATTATGGCCGCAATGGATGACTTTGTAAGCGAGACGGAGAGCGAGTACACCAGCTACTGGCGGGACTGGGTAGGTTGAACCGAGCGAATCTCTCCCTACCGCTTGAGATGCTCGAAGTGCTGACTGCCAATGGCTGCAGTTCATGTCCTCGAGGGGCAACGAGTACTTTTGCGAAATCGACGAGGACTACCTGACCGACCGATTTAACCTCACCGGCCTCAACACCGAGGTTCAGTACTACCAATATGCGTTGGATCTCGTGACGGATGTCTTCGACGTCGACTGCGACGAGGCGATGCGTGACCAGATCGAAAAGTCGGCAAGACATCTCTACGGTCTTGTCCACGCAAGATACATAGTCACAACCAGAGGTCTGGCCAAGATGGTGAGTACTTCTCAGCCACGCCCAGCTTGGCCAAGATGGAATGGATGAACATATGACGGTGATTTGAGCAACGCTGACGGCTGGCCGACGTTCGGTTATCAGCTCGAAAAGTACAAGAAGGCAGAATTCGGCAAATGCCCGCGCGCCATGTGCGTCTCCCACCCCCTTCTCCCCATGGGCCTGTCCGACATCCCCAACACCAAACCCGTCAAGCTCTACTGCGCCAAGTGCGAGGACGTCTACAACCCGAAGTCCTCGCGGCATGCGGCAATCGACGGCGCCTACTTTGGCACCTCGTTCCACAACATCCTGTTCCAGGTGTATCCGACCCTGATCCCTACCAAGAGCACCGAGCGCTACGTCCCGCGGGTCTATGGCTTCAAGGTGCACGCCTCGGCCGCTCTCATCAGGTGGCAGAATGCCAAGCGGGATGATATGCGTCGGCGCCTCCGTAAGATGGATGTAGAGAGCGGCTTCCGCGATGATAACGATGATGACTTTGACGATGGTGTGGACGATGATGATATCGACGTCGAGTTTGAGGGCATGGACAACACGGCGGCCTTGCCGCTTGATCAGATGAATGTGGTGGGATAGGATTTTAGTCGCGAGAGACGGTCAGATTACCCTCTACGCGCCTATCCTCTCAGACTTATCTGGTGGAAGGTGCGGCGACTGCCTGGCGTTCAGGTTGAAGTTACATGGAAGGGGTTTTAAGGGTTACATTGACGCGTTGGCGACAATCTGATAGTTCATCCCTCTTCACTATAGACGGTCCCCGAATTCATCAAGGCGAGCAAAGCATTGCATTACATCTCCTAGTGTTTGGTGAGCCCTGTCGCTCGTCCACCAAAATGGCTTTCTAAGATCTAATGTTTGTACATGTAGACCTATCCAAACCGTGCGCACCAGCTCCTGTCCCCCCTCGGAAATCATGATCGCGATCCAAAGATGCCGCCAGCCAAATGAACCAGACTATGTACGATGGCCCAGAGTCCTTTTCTATCCTTCCTAATGACTCCTTATGTAACCAATTTTCCCCGTTAAATCCCGCGCAGATGAAGACGAAGGCGAGCAATTTTGGTGAAGAGAATCAACTTAAATGCCCCCCATTCACGGAGCAGTAGGACTTGATCTCCCCTGTGCCGACGACAGATCCTCTGTCCCTGTCGAGTCACCTTGCGTGATAGGGACCATGCTGATGACCTCCTCTTCGTCACCTCCACGATCTTCGGTATTTTTCATCGCGTAGCTGTAACAGCCCACACCAGCCCACCAGGCCCGGTCGGCGCTCCTTGGCGCCCACGCCCAGCCGGCGCCCGAGTTGATGGGGAGGTGGTAGTACCGGAAGCCAAAGAACGCCGTCATGACTCCGATCAGGTATCCGAATATGATGTCGAAGCCGTGGTGGCGGAAGTCGAACCACCGGGTCGACGCGATGAAGACGGAGAGGAAAAATGGCAGGGTGGCCAGGACGAGCAAGTAAATGGGCGGGGCGGCGGCCTGGCGGCGGACGGCCAGAACGACCTTGTTCATAGCGGCTTCTCGCGCTTCGACCGAGGGCCAGCCCTTGTCGCATTCGTTCGCCTCGAAGTCGGGGTCACTGACCATCGAGACAGCCCCTGAGCGTCGGATTCGCGAGGGGAAGGCCGAGTGGGAGTTGTGGTCGATACGGCCAGTTGCCTGGGGGACGTACGGGATCGTGACGGCGAACTTGCTGGCGAGGAAGAGGGAGAGGTAGATTAGTCCGGCAGATGACGACGACGAGTGCCCGCTTGGGAAGCTTCGGAACCCGTCGTCGAGTCGTTTTTTGTCCGGGTTTGTACAGATGTCAGCCGAGACGAGGCGGCCGTCGCCTTCAAACCCATCCAGGCTGAGGCCACCGACCACGTATTTGACCAAGTTCTCGAGGTCGGGTTGGCAGCGCGCAAGCATATCTGGTCGGGGTTTACCAAACATGTTTTTCATTCCGTTGGTGATGAAAAAGGCTGCCGATACCGCCAGTCCCAGGCCTAGGCATCCCGCGTGAAGCTCCCAGAGCTTTCGGCGCCATATTAAAGACTTGGGGGTCCCCCTTGGGACGGTTGAGCCGGGGACCAGTACGAGACACACGACAAAGATGATGACGACAGGTAGTAATGTGTTAAGCATTGCTGCTACTAGCATAGGGACCGCTTCCTTCTCCGTGAAGGGGAACCTAGAGCTGCGTCAGATGAAAGTCGAACCGGATGACGGGTGTAGATATTCTTACGAGATATCAGGATTTGTGAGATAAAATGGCCGCTTATTGGGAGTCACAAGTCCCATGTAGTACGATATTCCTCCCATGGCAAATATGACAAGCCAGTCGACTACATACGACGATATTACCAGTCCGGATGCGCCTAAAGGGCGCAAAAATGAGGACTTCATTTTTTGGGAAACTGGTCGCGTGCCTTCCGACATGGGTGCATGCGTTGCGAGAAGTTGCTGCTGCGAAACGCAACTCGGATTGCGGGACGGTAAAAGTAATAAATGCTTGACCATAGCGGCAGCCCGATGGCAAAATCCAGGGAGGGCTCGATTTTTTGGCAATTGCCCGGAAGGCGTAGGTCGTTCGTATGTGCTCTTTCCCGTTCGGCAACTAAACGGTAACTAACTTGGTCGATCCTAAAGTATGCGAGTGCACAGGAGGATTGCCGCGTCACAAACGGCGCCACTGTGGAGTGCCCCCGGCGCTAGACCTTGTGCTCTGCGCTAAGATGCTGACGAGATTCGTAACTTCGTAAGTCGCCGACTTGGCCAATGGGTTTTAGATTTTGAAGACAGGTTTGTGTTTGTCACTGGGGTCTGTCGTGGGGATTCCAGCTCCTTGAGAGCGTAAATTGAGGCTTATTAGCTCCGTGGCTGCGATTGCGCAGCCGGCCTCCTTTGTTTCGCCAAGACCCCAGCATCAGGCTTGGCAGCTTATTAGTTGCACTCCATTTCTGCGCTCGGAGTTTGTTAGGCACCGAGCGCTAGTTCGACCTGCTGATCTTCTCCTCGACTGCAATATTAAATCACTCTGGGCCGCCCCTCGGATTTTGACTCAACTAGGGGGTGATCGCTTCTCTCCCTGCGCTCGACGTTGGCAGCGCAGCAGAAAGGGACCAAGTAAGATCTATTAGAAGCATGCAGATATATGCCAAGGATATACAGGCATACCTCGGATTTTGGGCGTCGTTGGAGATGGTGACCAAATTGACTTTTGGCCGCGGGCATATTTGCGGGTCATCAGTCACCTCCCCTCATGCTCGACCGGCAGGCTAAGGAGTGTTACTCTAGTGCCCGTAGCCTATCGTGGTTTCTCAAAGTGTCGTCGCCGCGACGCCAAGATCTGTTCTTGATTATTTTTTACATGTAGGCTTTCCCATCTCGAGAAGTCCGTTTGAGGCATGGCGAGTTTGAGGGCAGCCATTGTAAGCAGGTGGCAGGTGGGCAGGACGAGTTCCCCAAAGGAGCGCAATACTGGGGAATGCAATGTCTATGGCATCTATATACTAGGCGTACAGTCAAGCCATCAGCACAGAGGCTGCGGGCGAAATAATGGTACAAGAAGCTCAATCGAGCCTCCAGATTACGTCTATTGCGACTTGGCCTCCTTCCGTTATCAATACCCCTTGGCCGGGGAATGACCACCCACTTGTTCTTATTCTTCCGGCGCCGAGTCTTGAATCCGCCTTTGGCCTTTTGACAGAGTTAGGGATTGGCATACAAGACTGCAGGCAGGGACAGCTTACCGGAGTTCCCCAAGGACTGGTTGGGTGACGGTTACTCTTGGATTTACCGCGGCCACCGCCATGGGGATGATCGACTAGAACACAATGTTAGTCAATTGGCGGAAGATAGAAATACTCTCTTCCTTACCTCTGTTCATGGCTACACCTCGAACAGTCGGTCGGATGTTGAGCCACCGGCTCCGCCCAGCCTTGCCGAGTTGCCTGTACTGGTGATATGGGTTGCTGACGGTGCCAATCGTCGCACATGAATCCTTGTGGACTTTCCGAACCTCCCCACTCTGCAAACGAACAGCCACATATTTGCCCGTCATGACCTTCTTCCCTTCGTCCGTGATCTCTTCATCCTTGGAAACAATGGTTGCTGAAGTACCTGCGCTGCGGCAGAACACGGCGGCACTTTTCGGTCTCAATCCGACGTTGTGCACAACTGTGCCGACCGGTATGAGATGTATAGGGAGACAATTTCCACGAAAGATGGTCCTCGAGGCAAGAACACCAGGATCGAGAATACCCCCCATGCTGTCTAGAAGATCCTGAGGGATACCCGAACGGTAACTCTGAACAATGTCCCCTGGTCGGAGCCCTTCGGGCGCAATCATGTACGATTTTGTCCCCGTCGCTCGTTCCGTTAAGAGGGCAATGTGAGCACTCCGTCCGGGATCGTATTCGATGCGATCTACCGTATGCGGGCCAGGTCGCCAGCGCACGAAGTCGACCATACGAATCCGCCTCTTATGACCTCCCCCCCGGTGCCTCACAGTTATTCGACCTCGATTATTTCGGCCGCCTTTCGATTGTCCTTTCTTCGGATATGTTAGGGGCAGGTGCGGGCGGCCTTTCCACAGGTGGTCATTGACTGGTCGTCGTAGATGCCGCAAACCGGGAGTTCGGGGCTTATATCGTCGAATAATTGTCGCGTCGGACGAAACATCCTCGGAACCTGGCCGCTTGGTTTGGCTTGTTGTACTGGACAGACTCGCAATTGACGTCTTAAATGCTCTCGGAGTAATCGAAGCCCTCATCCCTGCCCCTAAGGACCAGTTCCAAGTCCAGGAACGCAATGCTAGAGCCTGCATTGTCGCTGCCAATCGGTGTCCGCGCAACGAAGGTCCTGGTGGTGCGAGCAAGCTTCTGCAAGGAGCTTCAACAGGCACTTTGTCTTCAAAATTTCCATTCCGGAAAAATGATTATCCGCGTAACTTGCACCAACTGTCTCTCCATGCAGCGGATCCAGGATTACGGATAGGGTTTATCCAAGCGCATCGCCTAGTTGAGTATAGCATCTTTGTCAGCTGCCCTCAACTGGACTCAGCTAGGAAATCTTTCCAAGAAACGCGAGCAATTCACCAGGGCCAGTACCTGCAGAAATGTCGGCCAATGATAAGCCCGTTGCCCCTCTGTTGCCATTGTTGACTTTGTCTTAGATCGCGGTGCACTCTTGAGCTTGGACCATCGCGCCAGTCACAAACTCCCCACCTCTCTTTGCTTAGGGACTTCCCAATGTTCTGCCCTCCGAACGTTTGTACCTTTGGCAATCCCAAGGACAAATTCACATTCAATCTCTGTCTCTGCGCCAAGTTCATAGCCTTGACTGCAATTCTTACCAACCTTACCTTTTTCCCTGCATATCTTTTAACTCTCTTTCTAGAGCATTTCAGGTGCATCTCACTGAAGTCTTTCCACGCACGACGTTGGTGTCGAAACCTAGTTTACGGAGCTACTTTACGTGCGGGCCATTTGTGATCCACAGGCGCCCTCTGTGACCCAGCGACAGAGCTTGGAGCTCGAGAAGGTACGTACCTCAACACTCCCTGGAAACACGGTGCTGCCGCGAAACCGCGGTACCTTTGTACATGTACTCCATACACGCGCCTTCTCCAAACAACCTGCTCCACTCCATCACGGCTGCCGTTCTCCAACATAAACAAGGCGGTCTCGTCTTCACTTCTCTTTCGACTTTTCTTCTGCATGAACTCGACGACTGCCAATTTCCAGCTGCTCCTTCTATTCCAAAGCAGCTTGGCTCGGTGTCTAGGAAGTTTAATTTTCTAACTCGTCTTCATCAAGGAGTTCATCCTGGACCAAAGGGCAGAACATTTCCGTTAGGAACAGCTGGTATCGCTGACCCAGGGCTTCAGTATGTCACCAGCCTCCGCATCCACGTCCTATCTTTGGCATTGATGGCTCTCAGTTAGCTGGAGGATGTGATGAATCACGTGGACTAACGCATCACGGCAATAGAAAGCTTTTACTCCCATTACAGCATTGTCACCGCGTCACACGCTCCAATCCCAATCATAATGCCTCCCGTAGGTTTCCTTACTCTGTCTCCGGTTACGAGATCTTGATTCTAACAAAGAACACAGGGTGGTCGAAACGCCCGCCAGCGACCCGTGTCCAATGAGAATGACGAAAACAGCAGTTCGACGCGAATGACGCGAGCCAAGTCGGCTGCGCTTCACGATGAGCTGTTGATGCCTTCGAAGGCTCTCCAGTCCAAGAAGTCTGCGACCAATACGAATTTGCAGGCTGGTCAGCGGAAACGTGCAGCCCTTGGCGACGTCAGCAATGTTGGCAAGGGCGAGGCGGTCGAGGGCAAGAAGACTACGTTGAAGCCTGGACTCGTCTCGAAGGCGTCACAGCCTACTGGCGTCCAGAAAAGCCGCACGAACACATCGCGAACGGCCCTGGCCACGAAGGAATCGAAGAAGAATGCCGAGATCAAGCGTGCTGGATCCGGCTCTGGGGCCATTGGCGTTCAGAAGCGAAAGGTGTCGACGACGTCTGCTACTGAGGGCTCGGGGGTCGAGAACCGAGAGCCATCTCGAAAGAAGGCGCACACAACGGAGTCGGACAAGCGTGCCCATGCTGAAAGAGCCGAGTCTCGTGCGTCAAAGGTGGCCGAGCCTGTTGCCAAGCCGGCCGAGTCCAAGCCGATCTATCCCAAGAGGGTGAAGGATCTTGACTCGGAGGATCTGGACGACCCACTGATGGTGGCAGAATACGCGCATGAGATATTTGAGTATCTTCGCGACCTTGAGTGCGGTACTATCCCCAACCCGAACTACATGGATCATCAGGACGATCTTGAGTGGAAGACACGGGGCATTTTGGTCGACTGGCTCATCGAGGTCCACACACGCTTTCACCTGCTTCCCGAGACGCTTTTCCTCGCCATCAACATCATCGATCGCTTCTTGTCCGAGAAGGTTGTGCAGCTTGATCGGCTCCAGCTCGTCGGCATCACTGCCATGTTCATTGCGTCCAAGTACGAAGAGGTTCTGTCGCCCCACGTTGCCAACTTTCGCCATGTTGCCGATGATGGCTTCACCGAGGCCGAGATCTTGAGTGCCGAACGCTTTGTTCTTGCCACGCTCAACTACGACCTCAGCTATCCCAACCCCATGAACTTTCTCCGTCGCATCTCCAAGGCGGACAACTATGACATCCAATCCCGTACTGTCGGCAAGTATCTTATGGAGATCAGCCTCTTGGATCATCGCTTCATGGCGTTCCGGCCCAGCCACGTCGCTGCCGCTGCTATGTACCTGTCGAGGCTCATCCTGGATAACGGCAACTGGGACGAGACGCTGTCCTTCTATGCTGGATACACCGAGGTAGAGATTGAGCCCGTCGTCAATCTGATGGTTGACTACCTTGCCCGACCTATTGTTCACGATGCCTTCTTCAAGAAATATGCTAGCAAGAAGTTCCTGAAGGGTAAGTAGTCAGCTTTTTATTCACAATGCATTGAAGATCCAGACGCTAACTTTGCGGGTTCTAGCTTCCATCCTCTCACGCAATTGGGCAAAGCTCCACTGTGAACTCTTCGGCGTCGTCGACTCTCATCTGTCGGTGGATCAGCTCGAGGATTAGCCAGTGGTCGTGTACCATGCGCCATGTACATTTCTGCACACGACGACCGAGAGCTTTTGAGACAGGCCGGGATAGCGTGCTATGCGGGTTGCATTGGTACAACCGGAACGAGAGCATTTTACGGCCTAATAGATCGATAACTACCATTTACGCTCGCGAATCCCTTCTCGTCTTAGGACGGGAATGCAAAGACTCGATCTCTACTTTGCCTGGATTCCCCTGTCGGAAACATGTTTGGACTTGCCAGCTTTTTTGGCTGCATTTTTTGAGGGCCTTGGAGGGATAAATCACTGGGGGCCGGTTCGGCGCTTGGAGTTCATTATTTTTTGACGGTCACGATAGCATGTTTGCATGGTCGAGTATCGGCTTCTTGGGACGCTCCGGGAGCAGCCCGGAACCGGGATTTGGCCCTCACTTATGAACCGTCTCGATTCTCGAGACTGACCGACCTGGAGGAGACAGAGGGTGGTGGTACTCTGGGAACAGACAACAAAGAAACCTTGTCAGAGTTTGTCTGTGTATATATTTAGTTGAAGGAGTTGATCGCATAGCCTTGACGGTACGCCACAATGCCATTGCATTTACACAAAGGGGTACACCTCCGTGCCATGTTTTCCGCTATGAGATAATGGACTGGGCGCCCATGCATGGTGCTGGAAGTCTGCCAGTATGGGCTATGCCTGACCGGGGAGACGCACGAATGGGTTTTCTAGGGATTCTCCCGGTTTGGTGTATTTCTAGCTGGCCATGTTGCACAGTAGCTTCCTAGCTCCAATGTTGAGCATAGGTGATGTCTCCTAGCCATCCCATCCTCACTTCTCTCCAAGGCGATGCAACTGATTCCAACTAATAATTTCCTTCTGGCTTTGCCCGCGTTTTCCGTAGTTCCACCGCCGGGGCCAGCCATTACCCGCCTTGCTGTCGTTATCACCATCAGACTACGCCTCGCCAGACCCTTTCGATCCTTGATCCTCCGCACGTCCATCTTTATCTCCATCCATGATGAGAGCGGTATCCGACCTATTCCCACTTCCCACGGCCCTCTCTTCCATTTCCTGCTCCTTCCCCTCTCTCACTTCATCAACTCCCTCAACACCCCCGTAATCCTCATCACAAAACTCGGGTATCTTTTATCAAATTCTTCTTGCATTACCTTTATCTCCGCCGCCTTCGCCCTTTTCGCCTTGTCCACGGATGCCTGCGCAGCGCTTTTCTCCCGTGCATGGGCCTCCTTCGCTGCCTTATCCCTCACCTTCTTCGTCTTTGCCTCGGCTTGTTTGGCGGCATTTACCTCGCGAGCCATCGCCTTAGCCGCCCCAGATTTCACTGCGGCCTTCTTTCGGGCGAGGGTCATACGGCCGAGTTGGTGCCATGTCGGGGGTGGACCGGTACCGCCGAGGAGCAGCCAGTATGAGGTTGGGAGCCGGTCGTCGTGTCCGCGGTTGGGCATGCCGACCGTCTCTCACATTGAAACTTGCTTCCCTTGAAAACCAGCAAGTCTCAAACGAATGCGTGGTAACCGGGACTTTGAGCGATCGGCATTCAAGCTCGAGGACACGAAGCACAGGCTTGGATCCGTTACCATCACGAGTCACACAACGGCAGTCATAGAAAGCAGGTCAGATGAAAACACAAGTCGATTGATTCGACCTTTTCAATTCCAAATCATGGCGGGAACGACGCCCATTCAGTGCCTTCCTTCCTGGCAAGAACCTATGCTATTCCTTGCAATAATCCCTCCCCACATGAGTCACGCCTTCATGTCCATCCCAAGCACTCCCAAAAGGATATCCTGATGCGCCGTGAAACACCTTGACCCCAATAACCCCCAAGTTGCGAGCGCGTCAATACTACACTGCAAGCCAAAGCACACCCCCCAGAAATAAGCTCGACAACGACCGAGGTGGTCGATATGTCGAATGGTGTGGAAAGAAGATGTAAAAGGCCAACTCCAAGTCTAGGTCCTGCCCTGGGCTCAGGCAAGGTCGAGAGAGATGCCGTGTAAAACGCCGGTTCGTCATAGTTGATCGTATCGCGGGAGCCAAACTAGTGGCTTTACTAATGATGTATAAAATGGGGTATGGAAAGAGAAGAGAAGAAAAAAAAGGGATGATTCGTCTTCGTCCACCGGGGATTCCGCGAAGCATGAGAAGCGAAATGCTATGTCTTCCACCAAGGCTCTGTCATTCTGAGCCAGTGCAGACTTAAACGTGCATGCGCTCCTCCATGCCGGCCCAGTACACGATTGGCCGCGGCTCAAGAATGTTGAGCTCGCTCCCGAAGCTCTTCCTCTCCTCCTCGAGGTCGAGGATGGAGGGCTGGCGGAAGATGATGCTGTTGATGGTGCTCACCGGGGAGGAGGCGTTCGACGAGGCGATGGAGTCTCGGTTGGAGCTGGCCCGCGAGGAGGCGGACGGAGAGCGGCGGAACGAGGTGCGGAGGGTGGCGGGCGAGAAGCGGGCCGTGATGGACTGGAAGCGTGTAGTCTGCATGTTGATGGTGGTCTCGTGGGATATTTTGGCGAGGGATCTGGATTGGAGCAAATTGGATGCTGTGTGGTAATAAGTCTCCGGGACCCTTTGAATGGTCTTGTCGTCGTACTTGGGCGAAAAGAGTGATGGAATGTCAAGATGAAGGAATAACGAAAGGCGTCTCTCGATGAGATGTGTTTTGCACTTGTTGTATGTAGGTAAAAAGATAGGACGGTCTATTCTTCAGAATAGAACAACGAAGTCAGCCGGATCAACAGGGCACAGTGGAAGAAGAAGATCGTCGTGGACGGCATGTGAGTGAATGGAAAGAAAGGGAAGACGTGAAAGTCGGGCGGAAGATATGGGGCATCTAGAATGTTTTATTCCCTCGACACACACCATCATCTATCACTTGATGGCTTGAGAGAAATATGAGTCTCACGCAAAAGGTACGTAGCCCAAAACGTACGAGGATCAGTGTTCCTGCTGCACCCCTCGTCCGTCCCACTAGCCCCTTGTTCAGACAAGAAAGCCCTGCAGATCTCCGTCAACCCCTGGACAATGGGGTGTGGCAGTCTGGGAAGTTTGGGTGGGGCTACGGCGGGGCGGGCTCCCGAGAAGCCTTGCCTGGAAATGCTGTGTGGCTGACGGAGGCCCAGCTGGCCCAGCTGGCCGAGCAAGTTTTTTGCTTGGATCCTTTGACGTCAAGGGTCGTTACTAAGTGGTGAGGTTGCACGCCATGACTGCGTACTCAGCAACACGCACAACGCTATTGATGATAGAGGAGCTTCAGCTTTTGTCAGTTTGAAAAACTACTCGCAGGCAGCATCTTCGTAGATTTGCAGACACGGAAGTGAAAATACTTGGGGCATGCGGCAAGTTTGGTCCCACTGGTCTTGTCTTCGTTGCAGGAGACCAAATAGGGATAGCGAACGTATCGACCTCGCACGTGCGCCAGGGGGTCGCCGAGGGTTTGAGGGCCCTGCTTCCCCACGTCACAGCTTGCTGCTGGCTGCCCGGCACATGCGGTTTCTGCGAATAGCACTACCAGGGAGTGCCTCCCACCATTGTACGGAGGCGGAGGAAAAACAACCACCCACGGATTCTCTCGACAACCCTGACGCTAAACATCTTAATTGAATGTTTGCCGCATCTGATGCTGGTTTGACACCCCTTTCTCAACTAAGCAAGCGTTTTACACATGATGCTATAGATTACGACTCCGTGGCGGTGCCCACAATGCGCGCAATGGCAAATGTCATAGTATGGAGGCACCCGACTCTGCATTTCCGCAGCTGCATCACGAGATTTCAAGGACGCAATACTAAGTGGTATGCACCGCGCACTACTAGTCATTGACCAAAGGAAGTGCTGAAGCTTGCCGTCCCACCAGTAGCGGAAATTTTAATGAAGCGTTCCTGCATTTGCCTGCGCGGTGCGCATGCACGCTTACACCTACACGCAACCCGAAGTTCTGGTCATCTTGATTAATTTAAATGCTTCTGCACTCTTCTTCGTTAGATCTCGCACCGCTTCACTCAACGTAGACGAGAGTGTGACCCACTCGATGATTCTTTTTCTTTTACTGATGTCGACCACGGAGAGGTACGAAAGTACGAAGGAACCTTCGCACTTGTGAGAAGTCGGTGGTGTTCCATTCCTCGCGCCTTGTTATTTCGATGCTAAACGACCGATTTATCCTTGCGTGCCGGGGTTCGCATTGTGTGATCGACCCTGAGCCACAGGTTACAACGGCCCAGCAGCAGGAGGTTTGTTGCCATGCTCACCATGTCCGACTAGGAGGAATAGGCAAGTAGGGTGGCAAAGGTGGCAAGAGGTCCTGCGACAACTACCAGAGCCGGTTTTAGTAGAGCGGAGTGTGCTGGGGGCACGCCGCACGGCTGTTTCATGCTTGCGGATGGGAAGATTGTGGCAGTTGGGTTTTGATGTAAGTACTGCTACGCGGATGACTTGGTGCCTGGTGAGAATTGGCTACCACGACAACATGTAACGCGGCACAATCCATAGTGGGTCGGTCGCTCGCCAACGCTTCCTTAGGGAGTATTGGTATGCAAAGTGGGCAAGATGCATGGAACCCGATAACGAACAGGTTCAAGGGCTGCGCAGTGTGGAGATACACATCAGAATATTCCGGCTGACCCCCGCGAAATAGAGATTATTGCCATTTATAGAAACCTGGTGATGAAAGGTCGCAAAATCGCTAACAGACTAAAAACGTAAAGACAGAAAGATCGCGGGTTTGAGAGACCCTGCCGACACTCTGTACAGCTCACAGCCTTGAAAATCACACGCACGATTAGTTGCCCCCGTTGTGATTGTGCCAAGGTAAGAAACTAGTGCATTTCCAGGCTTGACATAGTCGGGCAAAACCTGCGCGTCTTTGGGGGCGAGACTCACGAGAACTTTTCTGGAACGCAGATCGACAACTTAAGAGCAACAAGCGGCAGTGCCCGCACTTTGCAAAGTACAATTCGACCTAGCGAGTCTGTACTCACATGAGACTTGGCGAGGTTTGTTTGGAATAGGAAAGAAAAAGAAGGAGAGGGAGAAAAAACATGAAAGTGCTTCAGCACTCGCCAAAGTAAAGAGCATACGAAGATTCCACGGTGCACGCCAAAACACAACACGCCTCCGTGCTGCCTGTGCCAACTTCAAATCGGAACGTGCCCCAGAGATTGGGGCGGCACATTGTGGCTGAACCACCACACTCCATAGTCAATGTCTCGATATCTCCGACTGTCATGACCGGGAACAAGCACACCTTCAACTCGTGCAAAAAGCCACCAACTGACCACCAAACAGGTACTACCAAGCAAAGTTTCCGTTCAGAATGTTCAGATGAGGCAAGGTGTGTTTTGCTGGTGCCAGGCCTAGGAACAAGCGGGCAGAGGCTTGAAACATGGATGATAGTAGTGGTCACGGGCCGTGAAACAGGGGGCCGCCAAGAATTTGCGCCATTGGCCACCGTCCCAAAGAGTGGTACCTCGACGAGGTTCGGTCTTCTGTCGACAATCTTCAGACCCTCCCGACCTTACTATGTGTCAGGTCGAGCATCACATTGAGCGGGCTGCAGATTGCAGGCATGGGCAGCCGAGGAGAGCTTATCGATAGCAATCCCTACTTTACGCAGACATTGAAAATGTGTACCGCGCCGGAAAATTACACTTCGCCTACTTTTTGTGGTGTTCACTGCAAGGATTCTGTGATGGTAATTCGGCGGAAGCAGCCTTCGTGAAACTTGACGACCTTTATGAGTCCAAAATTACCTAGTTCCGAGACTCCTACCCGCTATATCCAAAGCACAAGACCGTATGACATCCCCTAGGTATCATCATCTATTCATCCTCAAACCGGTAAACCCATGAACGCCATTCCTTGAGGCACACTATATCAACACTACCCCTTCTTGCCTGCATCCAAGAAGCAAGGCAACATGAATGTTGCGCCATCTGCCGTGCTACAGTAATTCGGATAATAGGATGACGTGAGGGGAAAGCAGGCCACAAGGCTATATTCTACCCGGGGCGTAAGAACCCCCGCCATGGGACCTCCGTACCGTCGCGCTCCGTCTTATGGGGTCCACCCAGACAGAGTCGTCGAGCATATCCTGTACCCGCGACGGACTGCGGTAGATGCTTGGACCTCTATTCACGTCGGCGCCCGTGGTCGTGCCCGTATTGATTCCGGCTTCTCCCGTGGCTGGCGATCCAGGGCTAGGTTGGCCCCCAGGCGGTTCCTGAAACTCGAAGCTGAAGGCCGAATTAGACGTGTGATGGCCGGGAGAAAGTGGCGAGGAGCGCGGGGCACTGAGTGGATGTTGGTGCACCGAGTCTTGGTAGGAAAAGTCGCCGCCGTGTCCAATCCAGCTTCGA
>Ga0247774_1000503_pt1 | contig 19259 bp, 17 predicted proteins | sample UWRJL001104B6_FD_179933 | JGI IMG/M metagenome (GOLD analysis project Ga0247774, IMG submission 179933) | Plant litter microbial communities from Arlington Agricultural Research Station in Wisconsin, United States - UWRJ-L001-104B-6 | ecosystem: Environmental > Terrestrial > Plant litter >... | reverse complement strand
CGATTTACCGGCGGCTGCGGCGCCCGCTTGGCCGTTGTCTGGATCGAGTGCGTCGTTGTCCGAGCAAGCTCCGGCCAACGCAGCAAAAGGCAAGGCAGTGAGCAAGAAACGACGGACGAAGACAGTAGAAGGAAGCATCGAGTACCTCGTGGTGAGCTCCGTAGGCGTCGCGACTCGGAACGAGGCGCGCTCAACTCGGAACTTCGAACCGTCAAACTAGCCATCGAATTGCAAACCACAAGTGAGGCAGAACGCCAATCGACCGCCACCACTGCCGAAGACGATGGCGAGACTAATTGTCACGCCAAATCACAAACTAGGGCCGGCCAGATCACCGCCAGCAAAGTGGTCTCGGCGTGCTCGGCTGAGCAATGGTTGCTACTCGAGTCGTGGCGACGAGGTCGCGAGCCGCGTTTGGTGCGCTGCGGCCGGAAGCCCGGAGCTCGGCGAACGGGGGACGCTCGTAGGCGTTGACAGCGACGCCTCTCGTGAGTAACCATTTGGTTAGGTAACCGGGCGGTTATATGGAAGCTCGAAACGACAGCCTCAGCACGACCTTCGCGGCGCTTGCGGATCCCACTCGGCGGGCGATCTTGGCCCGATTAAGCAAGGGTCCGGCCACCGTGACGGAGCTCGCGGCGCCCTTCGCGATGAGCGGCCCAGCCGTCTCGAAACACCTGCGCGTTCTCGAACACGCGCGCCTCATCACCCGCAGCCGGGAGGCTCAGTGGCGCCCGTGCCAGCTCGACGCGGCCCCGTTGCGCGCGGTCTCGGACTGGACCGCCGAGTACCGCCACTTCTGGGAGAAGAGCTTCGATCGTCTCGACCTGTACCTGGGAGAGCTACAGGGCAAGCGCAGCCGAACGGCGAACAAGGAGAAGAGGAATGCCAGTGCAAAAAAGCGGCGGTGACGCGACTCCCGCTGAAGGCGTGGTTGTCAGTCGTGTCTTCGATGCGCCGCGCGCTCTCGTCTTCGAGGTCTGGACACAGGCCGAACACTTCACGCGTTGGTTCGGGCCGCACGGCGCAGAAATCGTCGACTGCGAGCTCGATGCGCGGCCCGGCGGAATCATCCGCTTCGGACACCGCGTTCCCGAGGGGACGGCCTACTTGAAGGGCACTTTCACCGAAGCCGTTCAGGACGAACGCCTCGTCTTCAGCGTCGGATTCGTCGACGAGCACGGGGTCCCCGTACGGGCCCCGCTGTTCCCCGACTGGCCGCTCGACGCATCGATCGAGACGATTGTCACGCTCGACGACGTAGACGGCGGAACGAAAGTCACGGTGGCGCACCGCGTGCTCCCAGCCGATGCCGCCTCTCACCCTGCGGCGAAGCGCTGGTCTCCGATGGCGCGCGAAGGGGCAATGCAAGTGCTCGACCGCCTCGGCGAGCACTTGTCCATGGTAGCCAGACGAAAGGGATCTGCGACATGACGGCGAAGCTCATCTATTTCGCAACGCGGTCTCTCGACGGATACGTCGAAGACGCACAGGGCAAGCTCGACTTCGCGACGCACGACGACGCCAGCCAGAAGCTCGTCAACGACGCGCTGCGTCCGACCGGCACGTATCTCTACGGCAGGCGCATGTACGAGACGATGCTGGTCTGGAACCAGTTCGGCGCGTCCGAATCCGATCCGCCGTTTGCACGCGACTTTGGCGGCACGTGGCGAGCGGCGAAGAAGGTCATCTACTCGAAGACGCTGAAGCAGCTCTCGATGCCGATGGCGCGGCTCGAGCCGACGTTCGACGCGGATGCCGTTCGGGACATGAAGCTGCGAGCGACGCAAGATCTCGTGATCGGTGGTCACGAGCTCGCCTCGCTCGCCTTCAGGGCCGGCCTGGTCGACGAGATCAAACTCTTCATCGCGCCCATCATCGTCGGCGGCGGCAAGAGGTCGTTCCCGGATGGCGTGCGGCTCGAGCTCGAGCTCGTCGATGAGCGACGCTTCGACAGAAGCGGGATTGTGCATGTGCACTATCGGGTCCGGAGGCCCTAGGCTGACTTCCAATTCCGGCGAACGCAAGGGGGCCGGCCTTCAGGTGACTTCGCCGAATCACGCCGAACGGCGCCGTTCACAACGCCCGTTCCCAGCGCTGGCGTGCCTCCGCGATGGCCAAGATCAGCTCAGCGGCGCCACCGGCCTTTTCGGGTAAGAACGGCGCGAGTGACCCCGCTCCCTCCTCCACGCTGCTGCTGAATTTGAAAGGCACCTTGTGCGGAGCGAGCAGCGAGAGCGCTACGCCTACGCCGCGCACCAATGCGTTCTTGAAGCCGCCACCCTCGGCGACCATCACGGCCAGCGCCAGCTTCGTCACGACGTCGCGGCTCCACACGGCGAGCTGATTTCGAACGGTTTCGCTCGGCGCGGGTGACGAGCGCTCGATCACGCTCAGGTAGGTGACGGGGCCCCGCCCCTCCCCCAGCAACGCCCGGCACGTTTTGGAAATGTCCAACACGTGCTGCAGCGAGACCGCGCCACGAAAAACGCTAATCACCGTCTCGTGCCAGGCAGCCACGAAAAAGTCAGTGTCTTGCGCTACGATGCTCATGGGGATTTTCGGGGCTGACATGTCGTTGCTCGAACCGGGCCGATGTTATGACGACTGGATCTCGAGCGCTAGTCCGCTCGCTCGGCGAGCCGGCAACGCGGTTCTGCGCGCAAAGCGTGCCGACTATGCCCCGCCAAGAAGAGCGCCGAACAATCAGCGCGCCAGTGACCAAGCCACGTTGTCCTACGCCAGAGCGATGATATCGCGCGGGCCGCTGGCGATCTCGACTCATGCTCGACATACTCCCGTAGTGAGCCGCGCTCAGCACTCGTGCCGGGGTTGATGTGCTTTGCACCGGGTGGTGTTAGTAGTGGTCCGCCTCACGTCTGTGACGTTGGAAGGCGGCGACACGTTCGCCAGAATTTTCTGTAGGGAGGGCGAAGCGAATGAAACACGAGCAAGACCTGAGTTGGGCGTTTTTCGCCTATCTGACACTATCCGTTCTGCTGTTTGGCTGCGGTGCAAACGTTGCCCAGGACGAAAACGTCTCGGCCACTCAATCTGTGCCTGCTGAACTGAGTCTCGATGAGTGGCAGGCGGTCATGTCAAAGACACCAGTCCCCAAGACGGGCTGCTTTCACGCCGCTCATCCCAGTACGTCCTGGGATGAGGTGCAATGCGTGCCCCCGCCGCAGGTCCCCATGCTAGCTCGACCTTCGGCGCCAAGCCCGCACGCGATCGAGCTGCAGCCAGCGCCGGACAAAACCCTCACGCCTCAAACAGGGGGAGTGCGCGTTCAAAGTCTCGGTCCTCAGCCGGCCGTGAACCAGGGAGGCGTCTCGGATTTCATGGCCGCAGTTGCTGGTCGCATCAATCAAGTCGTCGGCACTTTTCCAAGTGTCACTGGCTTGACCAGCGAGGCGGACGACAAGCGCGGCGCTGGCGCCTACTCGCTACAAATCAATTCGAACTTTTTCAGTCCAGGCGATGGCTGCATGGGCAACGCAACCTGCCAGGGTCACCCAGGCTGCAGTTGCGTCCAACAGTATCTGTTCTCGATCGCACCCGACCGGATAGACAGCAAAGGCAAACATCTAACGAACGGCGCGATCTATATGCAATACTGGCTGAAGAATTATGGGAGCTCGTGTCCATCCTCCGGGGGCTGGGTGCAAAGCGACGGAGTCGATTGCTTTAGGAATAGCGGCGGGGTGCCGATGTTTTGGATTGACCCCAAAAATCTCCAAGGCGTTCGATTCATCGCCTCCGCCTACAGCGGTGGGAACGATACCGTCACCCTCGTCAACGGAGGCAATGTGTACGCGGCATCTGAGGGGGACTATGAATTCCAACTCGCCAAAGCGTGGACTCAGTCTGAATTCAACATCTTCGGCGAATTCAACAGCAGCTCGGCCAACTTCAACTCCGGGACCACGCTTGTCGTTCGGCAGTCCGTCACGAGCACTTCCAACGGATTCACGGATTTACGGCGCCCGACTTGCTTCTCGTGGGGCATCACGGCGGAACGGAATAATCTCGGCCTCGCTGGTCCGTGCTGCACCACAGGCGGGTACCCCGCAATCCAGGAACATTCGCGTGCACCCACGATCCAGTTTTTCGAGACCAATGCTGGTCTCATGGCTGCCCCACCCTATTGCTTGGCGGCGAGCCTGAACCCCCCAGGCGTGTCGTGGCCAATTCGTCCGGGTGGCGCTCTGGATATCGGAGTGGGGACCGGACTTTGGGAAGACGCGGTTTGGATCGTCGGCACGAACAACATCGTTTTCAAATGGATTCCTTCCGCGAACAGTTGGCTTCCCACGCTCGACATGACCGCGATCCACATCGCCGTGCAAGCCGACGGTGTGCCCTGGGTCATCAGACCGGACCAGACTATCTATCAACGATCGAGCAGCAGCCCGACATCGGGAAGCTGGATCCAACGCCCGGGTACGGCCAACGATATCGGTGTAGGGGCCGACGGAAGCGTGTGGATCGTCGGCACTTCTCCGGTCAGCGGCGGCTACGGCATGTTCAAATGGAACGGTGCGACCTGGATCATGGACGCTACCGGTCGCGGTGCCACACGCATCGCCGTCGATGCGACGGGAAAGCCATGGATCGTCGATAGCAGTTCGCAGATCTTGCAACGGACGAGCGCGGACCCGCTTGGCGGAAGCTGGCAAGTTTACCCGGGAGGTGCCCGCGACATCGGTGTCGGGCCTGAGGGCTACCCGTGGATCATCGGCACTACTTCGACGTGGGGAGGGTACAACATCTTTGCCTGGGACGATCGGGTCGGCAACTGGATCATCGTGGCCGGCGGAGCAACGCAGATCTCGGTGGGCGCCAACAGCCGGCCTTGGATCACCAATGCGTTCAACGAGATTTTCCAAGCGGTCAACTAGGAGCACTCTATTACGCCCAACGGCCCGTCCGCGACGGGCCGCCCTGGCTATGCGAGGCTGACGTCGTCCACGAATCGCCACCTGGCCCGGATCGGCAGGCGCATATTGTGTGCCTGGTACGGAGCTACCGCTACTGCCCGCGCCGCTGGTGTTGCCCCTATCACCTGGTTGCCGGCACCGGCGACGCTACCGTCGGCGTTTACCCGTGAGCCCCCTCCTCTGCGCTGGTGCAACCGGGCAGGGTGAGCGCGCCGATCCCTTTCGCGGCTCAGGTTTCAGCAGTGCGTCGCTGGGGGTCGAACGAAGCAGGTGCAGACCACGCCAGCCCTAGTCGAAACTCGAGCCGTGGCCGTACCGAGCGGGAACTCAAGTCTTGGCAATGAAACTCGCACCCCCAGCTTCGTCCCGCCCAGCGCGAGCGGGCAGTTCGGGCGAGGTTGTGCGGCTGCCATTCGTGGGCGAAAATACCGCATCGTTGGTGGCTGGCCTGCGGGCCGGCGATCCAGCCATGAAGGCTTTATTTTTCACGCGCTACGCGCCGGCAGTGGAACGTTTGGTGACCCACCTGATCGGACCGGATCGGGAGCTAGCCGATATTTTGCAGGAAGTATTCGTGCAGGCGCTGTCTTCCGTGGGCTCATTGCGCGACCCGACGGCATTGAAGCCATGGCTCTTGCGGATCGCTACGCACATCGCGCGACGTACGCTGCGCAATCGCACGCGGCGCGGGTGGTTACGGTTTTTCGTCGATGCCGAGGAGGAAGCCCGCTTCGAGCCCGCGACAGAGGAGCTCGACGCGGAAGGCCGCGAGACGGTTCGTGCAGTGTATACCGTGCTCGGACGAATGCCGGCAGACGAGCGCATCGCCTTTGCCTTGCGCTACATCGACGGCATGGAGCTCACCGAGGTGGCCGAAGCGTGCGCGGTTTCGCTGGCCACGGCCAAGCGCCGCATCCGCCGCGCCGACGAGCGCTTCCTTGGCATTGCGGGGCGCCATCCGGCGCTGGAAAAATGGCTGCGAGAGGGGGCCCGATGGCAAGACCGGTAGGGCCGCTCGAACGGCTGGGCGCGCGCGTGGCTTCAGCGTTGGATGAAGACGCCGCGGCTCGCGCGCACGCCTTGGAAACCGCGCGTCGTGGGTTTCTCGAGCACGAACCCAGTAGACCTAGCGCGAGCGTGTGGTTCTCCGTGCCGCGTTTTCGTTGGCTGTTGGCGGCCGCTGGCGCGCTGGTCGCAGTAGCGGCGCTCGTGCTCACTCGGCACAGAGCTGCCATTGCTTTCGAGGTGAACAATACCGCAGGCGTTGCGCGCACTTGGCTGGCAGCACCCCAGGGAGCAGCGCTCGATTTGACGTTTTCCGAAGGCACGCGCGTGCGGCTCGAAGCTACGGCGCGCGCGCGCGTCACGGACATCGACGAGCACGGCGCAAGCCTGACCTTGGAGAGCGGCCGCTTACACGCCGAGGTCGTGCATCAACCAGATTCCGCATGGAAGGTCATGGCGGGCCCGTTTACGGTTCGCGTGACGGGCACCATGTTCGACGTGAACTGGGATGCGACGTCACAGCAGCTGGCCGTTGCGGTCGAGCGCGGCAGTGTCTCGGTACGAGACGCCAGCACTGGACTCGAGCAGGTCGTACGGGCGTCGGAGGCTTTGCGCGCCTCTGGCTACGAGCATCGCTTGGTCGTGGCACCGTCGTCCGAGAGCCCGGCCGAGCCAGCAAGCACTGAGCACGCGGCGGCAATGGACGCGTCGGATGGTCAACCCGCCGACCCGGCAGCCGTCGAAGCGCGCGACCCAGTCACTCCTCCGACGGCCAAAAATAGCGACTCTTCCCCAGAAAAGGGCAGTAGCGCGGGCGATGAATGGCGCGCGCTCGCCAAGCGCGGGGCCTTGCGCGAGGCGTTTACCGCGGCGGACGCTGCTGGCTTTACCCAGACGTGCGCAGCAGCCAGCTCGTCCGAGCTACTTCTCTTGGGAGACGGCGCGCGCCTTTCGGGCAACTCCGCGCGCGCCGAGGAGGCACTGCTCACGTTGCGTCGGCGCTTTCCCAACGACGCGCGCCGCGCCGCGGCGGCGTTCGCTCTGGGCAAGGTAGCGTTCGATCAGAGACGCGCGTATGAACAAGCTGCAGCATGGTTTTCCACGTGCCTTCGCGAGCAGCCGGGGGGGCCGCTGGCCCGAGAGACGGCTGGGCGCCTGATCGAAGCGCTGCGCCGTGCCGATGATTCGGCAGGGGCCCGACGTGCCGCGCGCGACTACCTCGAGAAATATCCGGAAGGACCACACGCCGATCTCGCGCGTTCCGTCCTTCGTTGAGGCCTGCGGCATTGTCCTGCTGGTTGTGGGGCTCGCCTTTTTTCCGCGTGTTGCTCGCGCATCGCAGGCCGAGCCACGCACGGTCGTGATCATGGCCGAGACGCACACTGAAGCCGTCTCGCAACGGTTGCGTCAGGAGATCGAAGCGCTCGGTTTTCAGGTCGAGGTGCAGCCTGAAACGGCACCTTTGCGATCGCTCGAAGCAATCGCAGAGGAGGCCGGCGCGATGGCTGTAATCCGGGTGAAATCGCTGCTGGCGGGCGGCGTCGAAATGACCGTGCTCGATCGCGTTACGGGAAAGACCGTGCATCGCGAGCTGGCCCGAGCCAGTGAGAGCAATCCCGCGGACAGAGAGCTGGTTGCAACACGCACGGTCGAACTATTTCGAGCGAGTCTGATGGAGCTCAGCGCTGATCATCCGACACGCGGCGCCGTTACTGCCTCGCCGCCGGTGCAGGCCTTGGTGCAACGCGATCAGCAGCAGCGAGCTCGCCGCGCAGGCACCCTCTCGCTCGCTGTCGGGCCCGCGCTGTTGCTCATGCCGGAGTGGCGGCCTTCGGCGCAGCTTTGGATCGCGGCATCTTGGCTATCTCGCTCCGGGTTCGGCGTGAACGCGGTGGCGTTCGCCACGCTGTCTGCGGCTCACGTGGCTGGCGCGGAGGGGGAAACGGACTTGACGACCGGGATCTATCGTTTGGGTGCATCTTGGGCCGTGCGCCCGGAGTCTTGCGTTTTTTGCGCCCGTTTTAGCGCCGGTTGGTCGCTGATGACGCTCCGTCTGCGTGGCACGGCCAACCCGCCGTACGTGGCTACGCAGGCAGAGCGCGTGGTATGGGCACCGTGGCTGAGTGCCAGCGGACAACTCCACTTGTCCGCGCATTTGGCGCTCCTGGTGGAGGTTAGCGGGGCGCTCGCGTTGCCCACTGAGACGGTTCGCTTTGCCGGGCGTGAGGTGGCAAATTTTGCAAACCCGGCGCTGCTGGTGGCACTCGGGCCGGAGCTTTCTTGGCCATGACGGCCGTTGCACTGCGCAAGTTTTGCTCGAGCTCGGTCTTGCTGCTCGCGCTCGTGGGCTGCGATTCGCACTACATCGACATTATTTCTCGACCAGATGCGTCCGATCCCTGCGCCCCTTTGTCGGCAGATCTGTGCGCGGCAGATACTCGAGACGGCTGCGCGTTTCAGCCCAATCACACGGGCTGTTCGTCGAGCAATCCGGCGTGCGGGGCGGGCATGTGCGCCAGCGGAGATCCATTCGTGCGCCGCAGTGGTGAAGCGCTATTTCTACACGGTAAGCCCTTCACCTTCGTCGGCACGGTGTCGTGGGGCATCGCTTGGGCCGACGACGGCTGTCAGATCTCCAAGTACAAGAGCCAACAAGCCGCGCTCGGTCCCATCTTCGACGAACTGGCGGCCATGCACACGACGGTACTGCGTTTTTGGGCTTTTCAAGCCTATGCAGGCGCGAGCGGCGCTGACTTTTCGCACTTCGATCGCGTGGTCGATGCCGCTCGCGCCGCGGGCGTTCGCCTGATTCCGGTGCTGGAAAACATGCACGTGGACTGTAGCTCGGGAATTATACCCGATGACGCTTGGTTTGCCGGTGGGTACACGAAGCCCTACGGCAGTTACGCCCTCTCCTACCGTGATTACGTGACCGGGCTGGTGACGCACTTTCGCGACGAGCCCACGATCATGGCCTGGGAGCTGATGCAGGAAGCCGGCGGAAATGACTTCGCCGCCCTGGATGGTTTCGCGGCAGATATGAGCGCGCGGGTCCGAGCGGCGGCTCCGAACCAGCGGATCTCGCTTGGTCTAGACAACGGTGACACCCCAGCCACAAGTACAGACGGTGACCCGTCGAATTACTTTCGACTTCAGAACCGCTCCGAGCTGGATCTGATCGACGTGCACGATTTTTTCTCGCCCGATGATGCGTTGCCTGCGAAAATCGCGCGCTGCCAGGTCATTGCGCACGCCTTGGGCAAACCCATCTTTGCGGGCGCGACAGGCCTCGAGCTGGTTGATACGACCGCTCAGTCCTTCCAGCTGCGCGCCGAGCAGATCGAACAAAAGCTAGAGGCGGCCTTCAACGCCGAGCTCCGCGGTTTTCTCCTGTACGACTACCGGCCGGGTTGGACCAAGGCCTACCTCGACTTCGATTCGCGCGCGGGTGAGCCGTTGGCGGGCCCCGGCGGCGTGCTCGACCAGCACGCACCGAAATATTGAGCCGGAGCGTTCCTTGAGCCGCCCATGCTGTGCGCGGGTACTAGACCTGCGTGAAGCGCTTTCGCACGCACTTGCCTCGAGAGTGGTCCTTGGTTGTCGCGCTAGGATGCGTTGCGGCTGCCTGCGGTGATGCCAGCAGCGACAATCCCGACGCTAGCGACAGCAGCGCCGGTACGAGAGCGGCCGGCGCAACGAGCTCGGCGGGTGGTCCACGGGCGGCATCGGGTGGAGCATTCGGTCAGAGCGGCAGGAGCGGCGACGCGGGTGCAGTGGCACTGACCGGCGCGGGCGGGGGCGCGGGCACTGCTTTCGGTGGTTCAGGCGCGCCGGGAAGCGCCATTGGTGGAAGCGGCGCCGCGATTGCTGGGGGCGCAGGCCTAGCGGGCACGGCGGCCGCAACGGCAGGGTCCGGCGGCACGATTGCTGTCGGCGGATTCGCTGCTGCGGGTGGCCCGTCGGGCGGCGCGCGCAACGCCGGTGGCTCGGCCGGCGGCGCCGCGGCTCACTCGGGAGCGTGGCGCATCACTCCACTAGGCGATTCGATCACGGGCAGCACCTGCGCTCCGCAACTGCTGTCGCGCGAGCTGAAGGACAAGGGTCACGCGAACTTTGGCTTCTTCGGCAGCAACTTGAACAATCAGAGCTGTAGCAGCGCGCCCAACGTTCAAACCGAAGGTCACGGCGGCTATCTCGTGACCGACCTAGTGGGCAACGGCAAGCATGCTTCCGAGCTCTCGAAGTGGGCCGCGAGCGATAAAGCGGAAGTCGTGCTGATGCACTTCGGCACCAACGACGTCTGGAACAACGTCGCGCCGAGCGCGATTCTGAGCGCATTTTCCAGCGTCCTGGCCAGCTTTCGCGCGATCAATCCGAAGCTCGTGTTGTTCGTTGCCCAGATCATTCCCATGAACCCCAGCGGCTGCTCGGCGTGCGAGGGTCGCGTCGCGGCGCTCAACGCGCAGATACCGGGTTGGGCAAGCAGCGCGGCGACCGCACAATCTCCGATCTACGTCGTCGACCAGCACTCGGTCTTTAGCGCGGCGACCTATACGCCCTCGTCGACCTATACCGAAGACGGGGTTCACCCCAACGCGGCCGGCGCTCAGTTGATTGCAGACAAATGGTACGCCGCGCTGACTGAGCATGGCCTGCCATGAGCGCGGCCCTTGGCGTCGTTCTTTGAGCCGCCCTGAGCGCGAGCGGGAACTGATGCTCGACATGACAAATCATCTGCGCCGCCTGGCGCGACTTCGTGCCGGCGCGGGTTGCTCGCTCGTGCTCGCATTGACTGCTTGTTCCGGCACCGACGACGACAGCGCGGCTTTTGGGGGAAGCACGGCGACGAGCGCCGGAGCTCCCTCGGGCGGCAACCTTGGCAGCGCTGGAGCCTTCAACGCGGGCGGCAACAGGGCCGCAGCTGGCACCACTGGTTCGAGCGGCAGCGCCAACATGGACGGTGGCAGCGCTGGACAAACCGCCCAGAATTCGGCCGGATTTAGCGGCACTCTGGGCGGCGCCGGCCCGGCGCCGAGCGGCGCGTCGGGTGGCGGTGGCAAGGCCAGCGGAGGCGCGGGCGGTGCTGGCGGTAGAGCAGGAGTTGGTGGCAGTTCAGCGGCTGGCAGCGGTGGGAGGTCGGCGAACGGCGGCGCTGCGGGCGCTTCCGGCGCCGGCTGCAGCGTGTCGCCGGTCGACCCGGATGCCACTCAACCCGCGAAGAACTTGCTCTGCTACTTGTACAGCATTTTCGGCAACCACGTGCTGTCCGGCCAACAGGAAACCAGCTGGTCGAACCCGGCCGACGACATCTCTTTTTACACGGGCAACAGCAGCATCGGTAAGGCGCCCGCGGTTCTGGGCGGGGATTTCTTGTACACGGGCACGGGGACCGCCAGCCAAGGCACTACGACGTCCCGGGCTCAAGCGTATTGGGCAGCCGGTGGCATCTCGATGATCCGCTATCACATGGGCGCTCCGCCCAACGCAGACAGCTACGAGAACTCGATGCTCGGCTTCACCAGCACGCAATGCGTCAACGTGATCACGGCAGGCAGTGCGGAAAACACCTCTTTCGTGTCGAAGCTGAACGGCATCGCCAGTAACCTGCAAACGTTACAAACCGCGGGCGTCCCGGTACTTTTGGCGCTTTTTCACGAGACCCAACCGAGCGGCTGGTTTTGGTGGAGCAAGTGCTCGGGGCCACAGTTCGTCGCGCTCTACAAGTATACTTACGACTACCTGGTCAAGACCAAGGGGATACACAATTTGGTTCGGCTGATGCCTTTCAGCGGTAGCCCGGACTCGGCGTACTATCCCGGCAAGGCCTTCGTCGACGTGACTGGCGGCGACACGTATGCGACGAACCCGCCGTTTAGCGCACTGTACACCGCCACTCGCAACGTCGGAGGATCCACGATCCCGCTCGCGTTGCACGAAACTGGCGTGGTGCCTCAACCGTCGACCATGTTTCCGTCGACGGCGCCCTGGCTGCTGTGGAGCATTTGGGCCGGCTACGAGAGATCGAACAATACCATCGCCAACATCATTTCGGCATACGCGAGCCCTTCCACCATCACTCGCGATGAAGTCCCAAACCTCAAGTAGCTCCGCGACCGCTTCGCCGTTCTGCAAGTCATGATGCGAACCGTCGTTGCGATCGGGGCTTTGCTAGGCCTCGCCGTGCTGCTCTGCTGCGCGTTTTGGGCGGGCTCCGCGTTTTGGACGGGTCGACAAACGTCGAAGAGCACACGCCAATTGCTGGCCTTGGCGACCTCCCGAGCTTCGCAGGGGCGGGCCCCGTCCGCGCCAATGGCTCGGCCGCCTGCGCTCGCGCTGATGCCGGCACAGGTTGTGGTCACGAGCGCCCGCGCGCCGGTGCCGCCCGACGACGCCTCACTGATGCGCACACTACGCGCGCTCGGTGACTCCGAGCCCGCGCGTTCCCTGCAATTGGCAAGAGAGGCCGAGCGACGCTTTCCGGATAGCCTCGACGCGCCAGAGCGAGCCTGGTACGTGTGCAAATCGCTGGTCAATCTGGAACGCTTCTATGACGCGCGCGAAGAAGCAAGACGAATGGTCGACGAATACCCCGCCTCGCCTTGGGCCGCAGACGTCGCACGCCACCTGCTCACCAATCCACTCGAGCTGCCCGGAGATCCCGCTCCGTAGCGTATCGGGTGCTATTGCCATGAGATCGCACGTTTGCCTCGCAGCGTTCATCATCGCCGACTGCAGCGCCGAACGCGAACGATACGCGTCGCAGGGCGAAGCCGGCTCGGCGGGGACGCCATCGATGGCAACGGCTGGAGCTCAAGATCTTGGCGACGCTCCGTCTGCCTTGGGAGGGGGCGGCACGGGTGTCGTCGCTGGGAGCTCAGCTGCGAGCGGGGCGGGCGGGGCAAATAGCAGTGCGGGCGCCACTACGAGCGGTGGCGCGCCCGCGACGGGTGGCGCAGCAAATGGCGGCACTTCCGGTGCTACGACGCAGGCCGCCGGCGGCGGCGCGGGCGGCTCGAGCTCGGCCGCACCCGGGGTTCGCGTCGTCGGTCGCACGGCACTCGGAGCAAACAGCGCGCTTCGCTTCTCGTGGCCCGGCGTCAGCTTTCACGCGCGCTTCACCGGTACTCAGGTGTCGATGAACCTGAATGACGGCAACGACAAGAACCGCTTCACGGTCGTCGTCGATGGCGGCACACCCAAGACCGTCACCACATCGGGGCAAGCCACGCTTGCCCTGGCAACCGGGCTGCAGAACGGCGTGCACGAGCTCGTCATTTGGCGAAACACTGAGCCGGGGATGGGGGCTAGCGAATTCTCGGGCCTGTCGAGCTTTGGATCTGGAGGCGCGCTACTTTCGCCAGCGGCCGCTCCCGATCGCCGGATTGAAGTGATCGGCGATTCGCTTTCGGCCGGTGCTGGAGTCGAGGGAACGTCGACCTCGTGCTCGCCGGGCATCGATGCCTTCACCAACGACTATTTGGCATACGGCTCGGTCGCCGCACGCGCAGTCGCAGCCGACGTCGTCACCATCGCCTGGTCCGGAATCGGCGTGTATCGCAGCTACTCGGCCAGCGACCCCACGATGCCCCAGCGCTACGACTACGCCATCCCCAACGACCAGACCGCCTGGGACTTCTCTGCGTATCAACCTCACGTCGTGGTCATCAATCTGGGCACGAACGATTTTGGGGCTGGAAATCCCGGCCAGCCGTACGTCGACGCTTACGTGAGCTTCGTCAAGCACGTGCGTTCGAAGTACGCGAGCGCGAGCTTCGTCTTGATTGACATGTACGGCGGCGATCGCCTCACGGCGCTGAACAACGTGGTGTCTACGCTGAAAAGCGGCGGGGAATCCAAGGTCCAGACGCTCAGCTTCAGTGGCGTGCCCAACAACAACACGGCCTGCAACCAACACCCGAACACCGCCGCACAGAACGCCATGGGCGCGCTGCTCGCCGCGCACCTGAAGTCCTCGCTCGGCTGGTGAGGTCCGATCGGCATGCGTTTGCCGATTGCGCGAGACAGCGTCGGCAGCAAGCCATCATTGTCGGGCGCGAGTGTCGATAAAACCGCATTGTGCCCCATTTGCCCGCAACGACACGGACTTTGGCAAGGGTTCACATCGATCGCTTGCGACCAATGGCGCATAGAGGAGCGAAACCAACGATCAAAAAAATGACTATCGACGGCTTTGAGCTTGAGAAGAAGGTATTCGGATTGACCGTTGCTTTGCCTCGCTCCAAATGACCCAACGCGCAGACGACCTAGCCAAAGCGGTCACGGACGTAACGTACGCGGACGAATTTTACGACGCCTTCATCAGCTATGTGACCAGAGGCCCAGACGCCGAGATAGCTTCCGCACTGCAACGCGATCTCGAATCGTTTCGGGTCCCTCGCAAGCTCGTTGAAGCGGGGTATCCCACCTCGCTCCGGCCAATATTCCGCGATGTATCGGACCTGCCAGCGACGAGCAGCCTACGGAATGCACTGCAGAAGGAGCTTAGACGCGCTCGCTTCCTGATTGTACTTTGTTCGCCACGAGCGCGCAGCTCTCAATGGGTGAATGAGGAAATACACGAATTCCTGGCGCTCGGGCGTGGCGACCGCATCCTCGCGGTCCTGATTGCGGGAGAACCGCCTGACTCATTTCCGCCAGCTCTCGAGGTAGCGCGCGATTCGCAGCGGTCCGTCGATGCTGCTGCCGACGGGCCACTCGCGGCAGACCTTCGCCCACAGCGGGATCAATCAAAGCGTCAACGGCGTCACATTGCGGTTCTCCGACTCGCAGCGACGATTCTCGGATGCAGCTACGATGACCTCGCGCGTCGCGCCGAGGAGCGCTCCGCCCTCGTTCGTCGTCGAAGTGCGACCGGCATAGCCATTGTCCTAATAGCCCTCGTCGGCGTTGCAATCGTCGAGCAGCGTTCGCAGCGCACCGTGCGCAGTAGAATGGCGGCGGATCGACTTCACGAAGAAACGGTGTTGCTCGCACGCAACGTCACCGCAGCCTTGGAGGGCTCCGACCCAGTCATGAATCGGCTGGGCTTGCTGGCGCGCGACCACGATTCCATCAAGCCCTTCGACCGGGTTGCGCATTCACTTTGTGATCTGATGATTGGTCGGCCCGGCGTTGCGTACATCACCATCAGCTTCCCGGACGGCACATTCCAAGGTGCTTACCGGGACGAAGCCAGTGCGATTCGTTTTCAAGACAGCCGCGTCGGCCCTGGAGGTACGGTGGTCACACGCTACACGTTGGTCGGGCACGAACGCATCACCCCGTACTACGAAGAGCACTCGACCTACGACCCGCGAACGCGCGCCTTTTACAAGCTCGCCGTGAGCAGCGGACGCCGAGTATGGACCCAGCCCTATCCGTTTTTCGGGACGCACTACACAGGCATCACGCGCGCCGAACCAGTGCTCGAATCCGGATCTCTGCACGCGGTCATCACCGTCGACTTCGACGTCACTGCGCTGTCCGCAATCTTGAGTCGATTCTCGATGGAAGGCGCGAGCACGCTGATCTACACACGCGACGGCATGCTACTCGCCTATCCGAATGGCGAGGGCCGAATCAATGATTTACCGCTGCGCCAAGATCGCGCGCTTCTATTCAGCGACCTCGACGACCCGCTATTGAACGCTTTTTTTCAGCGATTCCTAAGTAAGGTTCGCGCCCGGGAGCCCAGTTGGGGCGAAACCGACGAAATCAACGTGAACGGCAAGAAGCACCTGGTCGTCGAAAGGCCGATAAACGTCGGGAGCGAGCTGGACTGGTCAGTCGCAACGATCGTGCCCGAAAGCGTGATTCTGCGGTAGTCCGCCGTTGTGGTCGGTTCTCGAGTTCTCGAAGCACAACCGTCTGAACCACCTCCCCTACTGGGCGGGCTGCGCGCCGTACTGTGTTTGTCGCTGGGTCAATAGTGGAAACTGTCCGCCAGCCGCAGAAACAGCGCGGGCCAATCCAGCCCACCATAGCCTTCTCCGAAGCGGACAAAGAGCGCATGCCGGGCTGGAACTACGAACACGTATTGGCCGTGGTAGCCCTTGGCGAAGTAGGCTCGCCCGTCGCGGGTCAAGAACCATTGGTACATAGCGCGCCGCACCCAGCCATCGCTGGTGTGTACCCAACCTGCCACTGGATCGGGCGTCAGCGCGCGCTCGACCCAAGTGCGTGGCAAGATCTCACGACCGTTGAGCGAGCCGCCGTGCAGGAACAAGAGCCCCAAACGGGCTTGGTCACGAGCGGTCGCATTGAAGCCGCCAAAGAACTTCTCGATTCCGCTCGACTCGCTATCGAGTGACCACGAAGCTGGTTGCTCGGCGCCGAGCGGCTGCCAGATCGCGCGCTCGAAGTAGTGCGCCACGGTTTCACCCGATAGCCGACGATGCAGCACGTCCCACAGCAACTGGATGTTCACGCTGCCGTACAAGTAGTGGCTTCCGGGCGGCCGTTCGACGTCGTACGAGTACATTTGGTCGCGCAGATCGGTGCTGTAGTAAAATTTCGCACCAGCCAGCGACTCCTCGTTGAAATCGATGCCCGAGGTCATGCGCAAGAGCTGCTCGAGCGTGACCGCGCGATAGCCAGGCTCCAAGGCCAGCTCCGGAATGTATTCGGTGACCGGCCGGTCCAAGGACTCGAGCAGGCCTTGGCTGACTGCTCGTCCAATGAGTGCCGCCGCAAAGGTCTTGCTCATCGAAAAGCCAGGCAGGAGCGTGTGGCAGGACACGCCACCGAAGTAGCGCTCGTACACTAGTTTGTCGTCGACAATGGCCAGAAATGCGCGTGTTTCGTGAGCACCGAGCAGCGCCTCCAAGGAGCCGTACTTGGCCCGCTCGGTACTCGTCAGCGGAAATTGGGCTTCTTCCTCGCTGTGCGCCAAGGGCAACGGCGCGCTCGACGGTCGCACACTGCGGTTGTCGAAATCGCGAACAATCGTCAATGATGGCTTGTTGTAGTAGACCATGCGCGCGAACAGACAGCTGTTGCAGGCGAGCGCTACGCCGATGAGCAGCGCAAGCCACCCAGCTCGCGAAGCACCGTGGATCGGCCGAGACTGCATGCTGCCGGGGCATACCCGCATTTGCGCGACGACGATACGTCGCTGTCAGCGCCGATCCTGAAACTCATGTCGGCTGCTTGAAACGGCTCACCAGCTTCGCCAGTTGGATTGTCCTAGTGCGAACTGGCGCCATCGAAGCACAAAAGAACAGCGGGAGCAGATAGGCCCACCAGATCCGTTTCCGCCAGGGGGCGGCCCCGCTCACCTGTCGCAGGTCGGCGCGTCGCTGAGGCCGCACTGCCAGGCGTGCTTGGAGCCGTGTGCGCGAGCCTGCTCCGAAGCGAGCCGGTACCAGCGCGCTTCGAAACGCGACGCCGCGAACGGGTCGACGCCGCCAGCCGTGTGATTGGTGTTGGCCGGGTATAGCTTGAAGGGCGGCGTGCTGTCCGCGATCAGGCCCGAGCTCGGGTCGACGCGCGTTGCCAGCAGATCGAAAAAGAAGTCGTCCAGCGGCGGACAGGCGGCGCCGGATTGAAAGAGCCGGTCGACAGGCACGGGATTTCGGCAAAGATTTTTGCGCGCCTTGCGACAGCGCTTGCCGCTGAAAAAATCTACGACCGGGGCTTTCTTGTCGAACACGGGTGAACGCTGAAATACGCATAACCACTCTGCGATTGCCGATGACGACTGCAGTGATGTGTCAGGTGGCCACAGTCCTGTCTCGAGCACGAAGCGGACGCGGGTGTCCGAATTTAGGACATCAAAGGTCGTGGGTCGCAAATGGTCACAGGCTGTGACGAAGCCCTGAGTTGACGAGAGTCAGATCATTATTCAGATTCGCATCAACACGTCGTCAACCTCTGCCGTTGTCTACTCTCCCCGCTAACGAGGACGCCTTGAAGCCATCGATCAAGTTCGCACTTTGCCTGCTATTGACTAACGCCTGCGGCAGCGGAACCGCCTCTCAATGGGACCCGGTCGCTACGGGTGGCGGCGGCTCGGAGCTAGCGAGTGCTGGGTCTTCCGACGACGGAGCCGGCAACCTGGCAGCGGATGAAGCGAGCAACTTCGGCGCGAGCGGAGTAACCAATGCTGCGTCCCGCGGATCACGCAACGCCTTGAGGAGACCACGCCACGGAGCTGGCGGCGCGGGCACCTCTGGAGCTGGCGGCGCGGGCACGTCTGGAGCTGGCGACACGGGTAGCTCGGCAGCGAGTGGCGCGGGCGAGTCCATGACTGGCGGCGCGGGTGGCTCCGCGGCGGGCGGCGCGGGCGAGTCCGCGACTGGCGGCGCGGGTAACTCCACGGCAGGTAGCGCGGGCAAGCCCGCGACCGGAGGCGCGGGTAACTCCACGGCAGGTAGCGCGGGCAAGCCCGCGACCGGAGGCGCGGGTAACTCCACGGCAGGTAGCGCGGGCAAGTCCGCGACCGGAGGCAACGGCAATTCCCCAACTGGCGCCGCAGGCAATTCCGAGGCGGGTGGCGCCGGCAAGTCCGCAACCGGCGTGCCGCAACCCACGAAGGGAAAGCTCGGTGAGTGGGAAAATGTGACATCGTCGGAGATGGACCCGTCATTGTTCAGCGGCCCGGACGGCTTTGGCGCGGGCTCGATCGTGAGCGATCCGGGTCATCCAAGCGATATGTACATCGGGGGCTACGGAGCCATTTTCAAGTCGACCGATTTCGGCCTGACTTGGCACAAGGTACCCAGTAATCCGAATCCGCCCTCTGAAGCGTTGGGCCACGTGCTCGCGGTGGCCGGCACCACGCCCGCCACGATTTGGATGGCAGCCTCCAACGGCGCGAAGCATGTCTACAAGTCGACCGACGCAGGGCTCACCTTCAAGCTCACCGGCACACTCGCCGAGGACCCGACCCTCGACGGCGGATTCTATTCGCTGATTCTAGATCCGTACGACAACAACCACCTGCTCAGCGGGCTTCACGAGATGGACAAGTTGGTCGAGTCGACCGACGGCGGCGAGACTTGGCACTACGTGAATGGGTCTGGTTGGCCATCGGGTGGCAAATCGTGGTTCCCTTACTTCATCGACACCGGCAAAGCAGACACCACCGCCAAGACGTGGTTTGCGATCGCACAGGACGGCGGCTCCGCAATCATCACCAGCGATGGCGGGAAGAATTGGGTGAAACCCAAGGGCATCGAGAACTTGCAGCACCCGCACGGCAATGCTGGCCTGTATCAGAACGGCAAGAGTCTGTTCGTGGCGGGCATGCAAAGCAACAACGGCGACGGTGTGTTTCGCAGCACCGATCTCGGTGTCAACTGGACGCACGTCTCC
>Ga0247774_1000502_pt1 | contig 19262 bp, 20 predicted proteins | sample UWRJL001104B6_FD_179933 | JGI IMG/M metagenome (GOLD analysis project Ga0247774, IMG submission 179933) | Plant litter microbial communities from Arlington Agricultural Research Station in Wisconsin, United States - UWRJ-L001-104B-6 | ecosystem: Environmental > Terrestrial > Plant litter >... | reverse complement strand
GACCTTCTCCAGCTCGTCGATGATCTGCATCGCCCGCACCTTCGGCGCCCCGGAGAGGGTGCCGGCGGGCAGCGCCGAGCGCAGCACGTCCATCGCGCTCACCCCCTCGCGCAGCCTGCCCGAGACCCGGCTGACGATGTGGAGGACGTGCGAGTAGGTCTCGACCACCATCAGCTCGTCGACCTTGACGCTGCCGTACTCGCAGACGCGGCCGAGGTCGTTGCGGCCGAGGTCGACCAGCATCACGTGCTCGGCCCGCTCCTTCGGGTCGTTGACGAGGCGCTCGGCGAGGCGACGGTCCTCGTCCTCGCTGGCGCCGCGCGGGTAGGTGCCGGCGATCGGGCGGGTCTCGACGCGGTCGCCGATCACCTTCACCAGCGGCTCCGGCGAGGCGCCGGCGATCTGGAAGTCGCCGAACTCGAGGAAGTACATGTACGGGGAGGGGTTGACCGCGCGCAGGCCGCGGTAGACCGAGAAGGCCTCGACCGGGGCCGGGGCCGAGAAGCGCTGCGAGGGGACGACCTGGAAGGCGTCGCCGGCGTGGACGTACTCGACGATCCGGGCGACGGCGGCTTCGAACTCCTCCCGGGTCACGTTCGACTCGAACCGCGGCGGCTCGGCCACCGCGGGCCGGGCGGGAACCGGCACCGCCCCGCGCAGGCGCTCGCGCATCTCGGCGATTGTCGCCGCGGCGCGCTCGTAGGCCTCCTCGACGCCGCCGTCCTCCGCGACGAAGGCGCAGGCGAGGATCGTCAGCTCGTGGCGCAGGTGGTCGAAGACCAGCATCGCGTCGGTCACCATCAGGGCCAGGTCGGGCAGGCCGAGCGGGTCGGGGTTCGGCTCCCCCAGCGGCTCCACGGTCCGCACCAGGTCGTAGCCGAAGAAGCCGACGGCGCCGCCGGCGAAGGGCGGCAGGCCCTCGATCGGCACCGGCCGGTACTCGCCCAGGCGCGCGGCGACGGCCGCGTAGGGATCGGGCGCGGGCTCGGTGCGGCTCGGCTCGCCGCCGGGGGCGACCTCGGCCCCGCTCCATTCGGAGAGCACGCCCTCGCTCCAGCGCAGCAGCGCCCGCGGCCGCAGGCCGACGAACGAGTAGCGCCCGACCTGGCCCTGCTCGGCCGACTCGAGCAGGAAGCAGGGTGCCCCCTCGCGCTCGCCCGCGCGCAGCTTCAGGAAGGCCGAGACCGGCGTCTCGCAGTCGTCGACTAACCGCGCCCGCACCGGCACCACGTTGCCCTCGCGGGCCAGCGCGCGCGCCTCCTCGAGGCTCGGTTCGAGCCGGATGTCGGAATCAGCCGCTACGTGCATTCAGCACTTCCATCACCTTCGCCTGCGAGATCCCGCGCGAGGCGAGCAGCACGCTCAGGTGGTAGAGGACGTCGGCGGCCTCTTCGGCCACCCGCTCGTCGGTCTCTTCGCGGGCGGCGCGGACGACCTCCTCCGCCTCCTCCTCGACCTTTTCCCCGATCAGCCCCCGGTCGTCCAGCAGCTTCACCGTGTAGCTGCCGTCGGGGCGCTGGAGGGCGCGGTGGCGGATCGTCCGCTCCAGCGCCGGCAGCGCTTCGTGGGTGACCGGGAACGGCTCGCCCGGGGCCGGCGGCGCGTCCTTGCGCGGCGAGGCGGAGCCCAGCACCTCGCGGTAGAAGCAGCTGCGCTCGCCGGTGTGGCAGGCGGGACCGGCGGGATCGACCAGGGCCACCAGCGCGTCGCCGTCGCAGTCGTAGCGGAGCTGGCGCAGGTGCATGAAGGCGCCCGAGCTTTCGCCTTTCTTCCAGAGTTCGTCGCGCGAGCGGCTGTGGAAGTGGAGATCGCCGGACTCGAGCGTCATTTCCAGGGACTGCGCGCTCATGTAGGCGAGCATCAGCACCTCGCCCGAGGCGAAGTCCTGGACGACGCACGGCACCAGGCCCTGCTGGTCGAATTCGATTTCGGCGAACATCCGAGGAATCGTAGTGGCCGGGTCGCTACTCGATGCCGAGGCGGTCGAGCAGGTCCTCGTCGCGGCGCCAGTGCCTGCGCACGCGGACGGTGAGGTCGAGGTGGACCCGGGCGCCCAGCTCGCGCTCCAGCGAGCGGCGGGCGGCGGCGCCGATCTCGCCGATCTTCGCCCCCCCGCGGCCGATCAGGATCCCCTTCTGCGACTCGGTCTCGGCCCAGATCTCGGCCCGCACGGTGACGAGGTCGTCCTCGCGCGGCTCCACCTCCAGGACCGAGACCTCGACCGAGTGGGGGATCTCCTGCCGGGTCCGGTTCAGCACCTGCTCGCGGATCAGCTCGGCGAGCAGCAGCTCGCTCGACTGGTCGCTGCGGTCCTCCGGCGGGTACATGTACGGCCCCTCGGGAATCAGCTCGCCGAGGCGCTCGAGCAGCGGCGGCAGGCCCTCGCCGGTGCGGGCGCTGAGCGGGAAGACCTCGTCGACGCCCTCCAGCGCCGCCGCCTCGGCCAGCACCGGCACCAGCTCGTTCGGCCCGACCTTGTCGGCCTTGTTGACGGCGCAGATCACCGGCAGCCCGGTGCCGGCGCCGAGCAGCGCCCTGACGATGAAGCGGTCGCCCGGCCCCACCCCCTCCTCGGCGTTGATCACGAAGAGGACGACGTCGGAGTCGGCGAGCTCGCGCTCGACCCGGCCCTGCATCCGCTCGGTGAGGACGTCGCGCGGCCGCTGCACCCCCGGCAGGTCGACCAGCACGAGCTGCGTCCCGGCCTCGAGGTCGGTGGCGACGCCGCGGATCGCCCGCCGCGTCGTCTGCGGGCGGCTGGAGACGATCGCGACGTGGGAGCCGACGATCGCGTTGACCAGGGTCGACTTGCCGACGTTGGGACGGCCGGCGAGGCCGACGAAGCCGGCGCGGCTCATCGCAGCCCCGCCAGCACGCTCGCCTGCAGCTCCAGCATCTCCCCCGCGTCGGTCTCGTGGTCGTAGCCGCAGAGGTGAAGGACGCCGTGGACGGCGGCCTCGGTCACGTCGGCGCAGTGCTCGGGGCAGATCGCCACGTCGCCCAGCTCCCGCGGTCCCGCCACCGGCTCGAGCTCGTCGATCGGGAAGGCGAGGACGTCGGTCGGGGCGTCCCTGCCCCGGTGCTCGCGGTTCAGCTCGCGGATCCGCTCGGCGCTGACGATCTCGACCGCGAGGTGCCCGTCGCCGACCCCGGCGGCCGCCAGCGCGGCGGCGGCGGCGCTGCGCAGGTCGGCGGGAACGTCGGCGAGGTCGAGGCTCACGAACGCGGCGTCGGCCCGTGTTCGGCGCGTGCCCCCTGCTCGCGGGCGCCGTGCGCGTCGTAGGCGGCGACGATCCGCTGCACCAGCTTGTGGCGGACGACGTCCTCGCCGCCGAAGCGGACGAAGGAGATGTCCTGGACGTCGTTGAGGATGTCGCTGACCGCGATCAGCCCCGAGCGCTGGTCGCTCGGCAGGTCGATCTGGGTGACGTCGCCGGTGACCACCATCCGCGAGTTGAAGCCGAGCCGGGTGAGGAACATCTTCATCTGCTCGGGACTGGTGTTCTGGGCCTCGTCGAGGATCACAAAAGAGTCATTAAGCGTTCTTCCACGCATGAAAGCCAGCGGCGCCACCTCGATCACGTTGCGCTCGAAGTAGCCGTTGACCCGGTCGGGGTCGAGCATGTCGAAGAGGGCGTCGAAGAGCGGGCGCAGGTAGGGGTCGACCTTGGCCTGGATGTCGCCGGGCAGGAAGCCGAGCCGCTCCCCCGCCTCGACCGCGGGCCGGGTGAGGATGATCCGCTGCACCTTGCGTTCGGTCAGCGCCGCGGCGGCCATCGCCACCGCGAGGAAGGTCTTGCCGGTGCCGGCGGGGCCGATCCCGAAGGTGATCGTGTGGCGGCGGATCGAGTCGACGTAGCGTTTCTGGTTCAGCGTCTTCGGCGCCACTTTGGTGTTGCGGTGGCGCCAGACGACGTCGTCGAGGATCTCGGCCGGGCTCTCTTCGGCGTCGAGGGCGCCGGTCACCGCTTCGACCGTCCCCGGGGCGACGTCGTGGCCCTGCTCGATCAGCTCGACCATCTCGTCGACCACCTCGGCGGCGGCGGCGACGTCGTCGGGGTCGCCCTCGAGCGTCAGCACGTTGCCGCGCAGGTGCAGGTCGGCGTCGAGCCGGCCGCGCAGGGCGCGGAGCATCGTGTCCTCGGAGCCGGCCAGCTCGGCGGCGACGGTGTTGTCCAGAGTCAGCTGCCGGCGGGCCAAGTCAGGCACCCAGCTTCTGCCGCACCGCGGCGCTCACCCGCTTGCCGTCGGCGCGGCCGCCCACCTTCGGCATCAGCGCCGACATCACCTGCCCCATCTGCCGCTGCTCGCTGGCGCCGGTCTCCGCGATCGCGGCCTCGACCAGCTCCGCCAGCTCCTCGTCGGAGAGCTGCTGCGGCAGGTAGCCCTCGATCAGCTCCGCCTCGAAGCGCTCGGCGGCCGCCTGGTCGGCGCGACCGGCGCCCTCGTAGGCCTCGGCCGCCTCGACCCGCTTCTTGCGCTCGCGCTGCAGCACCGCGATCTCGTCGCCCTTGCCCAGCTTCGCGTCCTGCTGGAGCACGTCGACGACCAGCCGCAGCGCCGCCGCGCGGTCGCGGTCGCGCGCTTTCATCGCCGTCTTCACGTCGTCCTGGACCTGTTCGAGAACCGACATCGCCCTAAGGGTAGACGGCAGCGTCCGGGGTGACCGCGAGCCCCTTGGAGACGAGGTCGGCGATATCGGCGCTGACGAGGGTCCAGCCGTAGCGACGCGCCGCTGCGACGTAGGCGGCATCGTAGGCGGTGAGGCCGTGTTCCCCGGCGATGGCGATCGCGCCATCGCTCAGCTCCAGGTCGATCCTCGCCAGATCATCACCGCACCGCTTGACGATCAACCTCGAAAGTTGCCGCGCCTTACCTGGCTTGCCCATCCTCGCCCCGACCACGTTGGCAACCTCGAACAAGGTGAGGTCGAGGGCGGTCAGGGGCTGGAGCGACCCCACGAGCGCTTCGGCCACATCGTGATACTCGTCCTCCGGCCTCGCGACAGCCACCCAGACGCTGGCGTCGAGGAGGAACATTCAGTGCGATTCCCGGTCTTCGCGGACAAGCTGAGCAGCTGAAACGTCGGCTTCCTCCCCGGGTTCCAGCGCCGCGATCTGCCGCAGCAGATCCCTGATCTCCTCCCGCCGGCGCTCCTCCGCCGCCTGCACCTCGCGCTCGGCAAGGCGCTGCAGGAAGCCGCTGCGGCTCTCGCCCACGGCTTTCGCCCGGGCGTCGAGGCGCTCCAGCAGGTCGTCGGGAATGGAGATCATCACCTTGGCCACGGGATGAGTATATACGGTATTGCCGACTGCCAGAGTGGACATGGAGGGCAGCCTGCCGAGCGACCTCGCAACCGTGGGGCGCAGAATGTGAATCTTCAGCGCCAGCTCTGAGTCGAAACTCAGATATCGGCCCGCTCGACCTCGCCGAGCGGCATCTGCAGAAAGCGGGTGCCGATCGCGTGGAAGGCCTCGACGTCGCCCGTGCAGAGGAAGTCGTAGGTCCCCTCGCCGCCCGGCTCACGGGCCAGGCCGGAGCCCTCGAGCGTGCGCTGCACGGCGGCGGCGACCGCGTGGCCGCCGCTGACGAGGCGGACGTCGCGGCCGAGGATCCGCTGCAGCATCGGCGCCACCAGCGGGTAGTGCGTGCAGCCGAGGATCAGGGTGTCGACTTCGGCCTCCTGCAGCGGCCGGCAGCAGGAGCGCGCCATCGTCATCGTGTCCTCGTCGAAGAGGAAGCCGTTCTGGATGAAGGGGGCGAGGTCGGGAGCGGCGACCTCGATCACGTCGAGGCCCCGGCCGACCGCTTCGAGGGCGCGGCGGTAGGCGCCGCTCTCGACCGTGTTCGGCGTCGCCAGCACCCCCACCCGGGCGTTGGCGGTGATCGCCGCGGCGATCTCGGCCTGCGGCTCGACCACCGGCACCACCTCCACCCCCCGCGCCGCGGCCACCTCGCGGGCGACCTCCTGGCCGACCGAGGTGGCCGTGTTGCAGGCGATCACCAGCAGCTTGGCGCCGCGGTCGAGCAGCAGCTCGGCGATCCGCCGGATCCGCTCCCGCAGCTCTGCGGGGTCCTTGTCCCCGTAGGGGAACAGCGCCGTGTCGCCGAGGTAGAGGAAGTCCTCCTGCGGCAGCGAGACGAGGCACTCGTGGAGGACCGTGAGGCCGCCGACGCCGGAGTCGAACATCCCGATCGGCTGCGAGGGATCAAGCCCGGCCGCGGCGGAGCGGTCCATCAAGCGGAAATCACAGGAACGGCTTGTACGACATGAAGAAGATCGTCACGACGACGATCAGGCCGGCGATCGGGCCGACGGTGCCCAGCCGCTGCGAGATCTCTTCGAACTCCTCGCTGAGCGTGTCTCCCGCCTTCAGGTCGCGTTCGGCCAGCTCCTTGGCCCGCGCGGTCTGCGGCCGGAAGAACCCGTGCTGGAGCCCGAAGAGGGCGATGATCGCGACGAAGCCCACCGTGATGAACGCCTCGCTGCCATCCCAGGCGTCGTCGCTGGCGACGATCAGGTAGATGCCGGCGAGCAGGACGACGACCATCCCCGGGGTGACCAGGTAGCGATCGATCTTCTGGATCCCGGCGAGCAGCGCCGGCGTTGCCCGCGGGTGGTCCGGCAGCACCGAGAAGAGGATCCCGTAGCCGAAGGTCGGGCCAAAGGCCAGCACAACCGCGAGGATGTGCAGGAACAGCGCGATCTTGTAGTCGGCACTGACTATCGACGCGAGCGGCATCGGCGGAAACATATCCCTCAGGGACGACGGAGCAAGAGCGCGGCCCAGTCGCCCTCCTGACGGCGCTCTACCTCGCCGAGGCCGGCGTCCGCGAAGGCGGCGGCGACATCGTCCTGCTCGTGTGGCAGGAGACCGGAACAGGCAAGCGTTTGCGGGGACGGGGGAGGACCCTCCGTCGCAGATTTGGGGAGGCTCCTCCGGGTCCTCCCCCGTCCCCATGATCGCTCCTTCAACTGCGCGGCGACCGCCTTCAAAATCGGTGCGGTCATGTTGGCGACGACGGTGGGGGCGAGGTCCGGGAGTCGTTCACGGAGGTTGACCCGTTCCAGGTCGAGAGAGACGGCGTTGACCGCGGCGTTGGCTGCCGCCGCCTCGAGCGCCGCGGGCTCGTGATCGTAGGCTCGAATCGGACCCCATCCCAGCTTCGCGGCGGCGATCGCGAGGACGCCGGAGCCGGTTCCGAGGTCCACCAGCTCTCCCCCGGCCCCCAGCTCGCAGAGGAACTCGAGGCAGAGGCGGGTGGTCGGGTGGGCACCGGTGCCGAAGGCCTGGCCGGGGTCGACGACGACGTCGATCGCGCCCGCGCGCGGCGGCTCCCAGGAGGGGCGCAGCCAGAGGCGGTCGGCGACCAGGAGCGGCTTGTGGAAGTCGCGCCAGCGGTCGGCCCAGTCGTCGGGGATCTCGGTGGCGCTGACCTCGACCCGGCCGCCGCCGATCGCCGCGTCGAGGTCGCCCAGCTCCGGCAGCTCGCCCTCGCCGCCGTAGATCGCGTACTCGACGTAGCCCGGCCCGCGCTCCTCCTCGACCCCGTTCGGGGCCAGCACCGTCAGCTCGGCCAGGACCAGGTCAGCCTGCTCGGGGGCGCAGCGGACCGCGAGGCGGATCAACCGAACGCTCTGCGGACCCGGGAGAAGAAGCCGTCCTCGTGCCGGGGGGCGAGGTTCTCCTCCTCGAGGCTGTCGTCGAGGCGCCCGGCGAGCTCGCGCTGCTCCTCGCTGAGGTTGGTCGGGACGACGACCTCGAGGACGATCCGCTGGTTGCCGCGGCGGCGGCCGTTCAGCCGCGGCAGGCCGGCGCCTTTGAGGACCCTTTCGGTGCCCGGCTGCGTCCCCGGCTCGACCTCGATCTCCTCCTCGCCCTCCAGCGTCGGCACCGTCACCGCCGTCCCCAGCATCGCCTCCGTGGCCGCGATCGAGACGATGCTGATCAGGTCGCTGCCGTCGCGCTCGAAGCGCTCGTCCTCGCCGACCCGGACCTCGACGTAGAGGTCGCCGGACGGCGCCCCCGGCTCGCCGGCGTGACCGGCACCGGCGATCCGCATCCGCTGTCCGTCTTCGATCCCGGCGGGCACTTCGATCGCGCTGGTCCGGCTCTGGCGGGTGCGGCCACTGCCGGCGCAGACCTCGCAGGGCGTCTGCGGGATCTTGCCGGCGCCGCCGCAGACGTCGCAGGCGGCGCTGCGGACCATCTGCCCGAACGGCGTCCGCGTCACCTGGCGCAGCTCGCCGGCGCCGCCGCAGCGCTCGCAGGTGGTGATCGGCGTTCCCGGCTCGGCGCCGTTGCCGTGGCAGTGCTCGCAGGAGCCGACGACGTCGTAGGTGACCTCGCGGCGGGCGCCGCCGGCGACCTCCGCCAGCTCGACCTCGACCGCCACCGCGACGTCGCCCCCCGCCGCCGCCCGGCGGCCGCCGAAGCCGAAGCCGCCGCCGCCGAAGAAGGCCTGGAAGATGTCGTCGATCGAGCCGAAGCCGGCGCCGGGGTCGTAGCCGCCCGAGCGCAGGCCCTCGTGGCCGTAGGCGTCGTAGGTGCGCCGCCGCTCGGCGTCGGAGAGGACCTCGTAGGCCTCGGCGGCCTCCTTGAACCTCTCCTCGGCGTCGGGCTCCTGGTTGACGTCGGGGTGCAGCTCCCGCGCCAGTCGCCGGAAGGATTTCTTGACCTCGGTCTCGCTGGCGTCCCGGGAGACCCCGAGGACCTCGTAGTAGTCGCGCGGCATCGGCTAATCCGAGTAGACGGTCTCGAAGTAGTGGGAGAGCTCGCGGGCGGCGTGGCGGACGGAGGCGATCGCCAGCGCGTAGTCCATCCGCAGCGGGCCGACGACGCCGACGGCGCCGAGGTTGCGGTGGCCGAGGCCGTAGTTGGCCCCGATCACGCTGACCGAGCGCAGCTCCGGCTGCGGGTTCTCGCCGCCGATCCAGAAGAAGACCGAGCGCTCCTCGAGCGAGGAGCGCAGCATCCGCAGCACCCCCGCGCGCCGCTCCAGCGCGGTCATCAGCTCGTCGGCGCGGGGCAGGTCGGGCAGGTGCTGCTCGGAGAGCAGGCGCGAGGTCCCCTCCAGGTAGAGCTCGCCTCCCTCCTCGGCGACGAGGTCGGTGAAGGTGGTGCCGAGGGTGGCGATGAACTCGGCCTCGACCCCGCTCAGCCCGGGGCTGGCGAGGCGGGTCGCGATCATCCGCGCGCCGACGCCGAGGCCCGAGAGCGACTCGTTCAGGTAGCTGGAGGCCCACTCGACCAGGCCGCTGTCGACCGGGCGGTCGAATTCGAAGACGCGGCGGGTGACGTCGCCGGTGGAGGCGATCGCGATCACCACCACCTTGTTCGGCTGCAGGCGCAGCACCTCGACCCGGTGGATCGTCGCGGTCAGGCTCGGCTGCGGCGCCGTCGCCATCGCCACCAGGTCGGTCACCTGGGCGAGGGCGGCGGTCGTCTCCCGCATCGCCTCGTCAACCTCGCGGCGCAGGCGCGAGACCTCCAGTTCGGCGCCCGGCCGGGCCGGCACCAGCCCGGATTCGAGCATCAGGTCGACGTAGCGGCGGTAACCGACGTCGGTGGGAATGCGGCCGGCGGAGGTGTGCGGGTGGGTCAGGTAACCGGCCGCCTCCAGCGCCGCCAGCTCGGCCCGCACGGTCGAGGGACCCCACTCCACCTCCGGCCGCTCGGCGACCTCCTTCGAGGGCACGGGTCGGCCGCAGTCGAGGTAGCACTCGACGACCAGACGCAAAATCAGCTCTTGCCGCTCGGAAAGCACGCCCGCACATCTTAGGAACCCGATCTCGGGGTCGGAGTCGGGGGACCCTCGGGCTGGCGGATACTCAAAGTCGCAGTGCTAATTAGCACTGCGACTTGTCAGAACGAGGGCCCCCCGACTCCGACCCCCTACAGCTCGAGTTCGGCCTCGGCGTTCTTGATCAGCGTGGTCTCGCCCTGGGCGGCGACGGTGTCGACGACGACGCGGTTGCCGTCGGCCGACTTGACCGTACCGCTGACGACGACCTCCTGCTCCGGCACGCCCATCCCGCGCATCTGCACCGAGAGCCGCTTCAGCGCCCGCGGGTCGCCATCGGCCAGCGCCGCGTTGGCTTTCGCCACCAGGCCCATCGAGTAGAGGCCGTGGAGGATGTTGCGCGGCAGGCCGACCGCTTTCGCCAGCTCGTCGTCGAGGTGGATCGGGTTGAAGTCGCCCGAGGCACCGGCGTAGCGGTGCGGCAGGTACTTGTCCGGGGTGACCCGCAGCTCCGGGATCTGGTCGCCAACGTTCAAAGTCATTTCAAACCCCCCTGACGATCAGCGTCCAGGTGCCGCGAGCGACCTGGGCGCCGTCCTGGTTGACGGAGTTGGTCTCGAACACGTAGAAGCCCTTGCCGTCCTTCTCCTCGATCGAGAGGCATTTGGCGGTGGTGGTGATCTCGTCGCCGGAGCAGGCGGGCTCGTCCCACTCGAACTCCTGGCCGCCGTGGACCATCGCCGCGAAGTTCAGCTCCACCTCGGGGTCGAGGATCGCCGGGCCGACCGCCGGGCTGCTGTAGACGACCGCGAACATCGGCGGCGCCACCACGTCGCGGAAACCGGCCTCGCGGGCCGCCACGACGTCGTGATGAACCGGGTTCTCGAGCCCCAGCGCGTTCGCGTACTCCTTGATCTTCTCCCGCCCCACCTGGTAGGTGGTCGCGGGCCATTCCTTGCCTACCGCATCGGTCTTGAGTGCCATGGGCGGGGACTCTAACTGGCCGGCTGGCCAGGCGACTACTCGTCGATCTCCAGCACCGCCAGGAACGCCTCCTGCGGCACTTCCACCCGGCCCACCGCCTTCATCCTTTTCTTCCCCGCTTTCTGCTTCTTCAGCAGCTTGTTCTTGCGGGTGACGTCGCCGCCGTAGAGCTTCGCGGTGACGTCCTTGCGCAGGGCCTTGACGGTCTCGCGGGCGAGGATGTTGGAACCGACCGCGGCCTGGACGGGGACGTCGAAGAGCTGGCGCGGGATCGTCTTGCGCAGGCGGCCGACGAGGCGCTTGCCCTGGTCGTAGGCGAAGTCGCGGAAGACGATGATCGAGAGCGCGTCGACCTTCTCGCCGGCGAGGAGGATGTCGACCTTGACCAGGTCGGAGACCTGGTTGCCGATCGGCTCGTAGTCGAGCGAGGCGTAGCCGCGGGTCGAGCTCTTCAGCTGGTCGAAGAAATCGAGGACGATTTCCCCCAGCGGCAGGTCGTAGCGGATCTGCACCCGCTGCGGGCTGAGGTAGTGCATGTCGACATGGGTGCCGCGGCGCTCCTGGCAGAGCTCCATCACCGCCCCGACCTGCTCTTTCGGGCAGATGATCGTGGCGCGGATGTAGGGCTCTTCGATCGACTCGATCCTGCCCGGGTCGGGCAGCTCGGTCGGGCTGTGGACCTCGACCGTCTCGCCGTTGGTGAGGTTGACCATGTAGCGCACGTTCGGGGTCGTCGCCAGCAGGTCGAGGTCGTACTCGCGCTCCAGCCGCTCGCGCACGATCTCCATGTGGAGGAGGCCGAGGAAGCCGCAGCGGAAGCCGAAGCCGAGCGCCTCGGAGGTCTCCGGCTCCCAGGAGAGGGCGGCGTCGTTGAGGGAGAGCTTCTCGAGCGCGTCGCGGAGGTCTTCGTAGCGGTCGGTGTCGATCGGGAAGAGGCCGCAGAAGACCATCGGGCGGACCTCGCGGTAGCCCTCGAGCGCCTCGGTGGCGGGGTTCGCCTGCGCGGTCAGGGTGTCGCCGACCCGCAGCTTGGTCACGTCCTTGATCCCGGTGATCAGGTAGCCGACGTCGCCGGCCTCCATCCCCTCGACGCCGGTCATCTCCGGGCGGAAGAAGCCGAGGTCGTCGATGTCGGCGGTGGTGCCGTTCTGCATCGCCAGGATCGGCTCGTGCTTGCGGAAGGAGCCGTCGACCATCCGCACGTAGGCGATCACGCCGCGGTACTGGTCGAACTCGGAGTCGAAGATGAGCGCGCGCGGCGGCGCCTCGGGCTCGCCCTCGGGCGGCGGGATCCGCGCGACGATCGCCTCCAGCACCTCCGGCACCCCCTCCCCGGTCTTGGCCGAGATCCAGAGCGCTTCCTCCGGATCGCCGCCGAGCAGGTCGGCGATCTCCTGCGCCACCCGCTCCGGCTCGGCCCCGGGCAGGTCGACCTTGTTGATCACCGGGATCAGCTCCAGCCCGTTCTCGATCGCCAGGTAGGTGTTGGCGACCGTCTGCGCCTCCACGCCCTGCGCGGCGTCGACGACCAGCAGCGCCCCCTCGCAGGCGGCGAGGCTGCGCGAGACCTCGTAGGAGAAGTCGACGTGGCCGGGGGTGTCGATCAGGTGCAGGTGGTAGCTCTCGCCGTTCTGCGCGGCGTACTCGACCCGCACCGCCTGCGCCTTGATCGTGATCCCGCGCTCGCGCTCGAGGTCCATCGAGTCGAGCAGCTGCGCCTGCATTTTCTTCGGGTCGACGGCGCCGGTGAGCTCGAGGATGCGGTCGGCCAGCGTCGACTTGCCGTGGTCGATGTGGGCGATGATGCTGAAGTTGCGGATGTGGTCCATGGGGCGTGGGGAGTATGAGGGACGGGGGTGGTCGGCGCGCGGGTCCTGTCGCCGCAGGGGACCCACCATCCCCAAGGACACCTTGGGGATGGTCCCCCCTACGACGCCACCCGCGCGAGAAGCGCCTTACCTACACGCCCCGGGACGGAGCCGACCCGGTAGCTCGAACACGACCGACGGGGGCTCTTTGAGGACGGGCGTTCCTCCGGCGTCTTCGGTCCACTTGGCCGAGAGGGGGTATGGAGGCTTGCCCGGTTCGGTGCGGTCGCGGGTGGCTATGACGTAGTCGTAGGAGCCGTCGTTCAGGAGCTGGAGGTACTCCCGGCAGGTGCGTGGGGGCTCGAAGCCGCCGTGGGGTTGCTCGGTGCCGAGGTACTGGACGTGGTTGGAGAGGTCGGTGCCGGAGAGGGGGTACTGGCGGGTGCCGGTGGTGGCGATGCGGGCGTTGGAGACGTCGCGGGCCCAGGCGAAGGCGGCGTTGAGGCCGGGGGCGGTGAAGGAGGGGCTCGCGTAGCGGTTCTCCAGGTAGTGGCGCTGGACTGGATAGCCGATGACGACGACCAGCAGCATGGCGAGGAGGATCGCTATTGCCAGGGGGGCGCGGGGTATCCCCCGCCCGGACAAATGCCGGGCTGATGAGCCCGGCATTTTGAGTATCCGCCCGTTCGGGGGATACCCCGCGCCCCCCAACCAACGCCGCACGGGAAGAGCCGCGGGGAGCAGAGCCAATCCAAGAACAAGAGCTGGGGCTAGATAGCGGAGGCCGGACTCGAAGCCGCGGGGCATGCCGTCGGGGCCGGAGGCCGAGGTCGGGGCGAGAAGCCACGCCAGCGCCGTAACCAGACCAACCGCTCCCGCCACCACCAACACCGCCGATGGGCCGATTTCCGGATACGTAGTCCGGTTTTCGTCCCGTCGGCGAAGGGGGGCGACCAAGGCAAGCGTAAGGCCGAGAAGTGCCGCAGCTAACAGCAGTGGCCAGAGGAACCAGAGGCCGGCGTGGAGGCCGGGGAGGAACCAGTCGGACCAGACCGTGCCGTCGGTGAGGTAGCTGAAGGCGGAGTGGGCTTCGCGGCCGCCGAGCGCCTGCTCCGGCGCCGGCAGGTCGATCGGGCCGAGGTGCTGGAACCAGGGCAGCGGGTTGCCGGTGTGGAGGAGGTTGCGCAGGTACCAGTAGCCGCCGCCGGCCAGGGCGGCGAGGGTCGAGGCAGCGAAAGCGCGGCCCCGCTCTCCGCGCGGTCCGATTACCGCCAAGCCGACGACCAGGACCGCAGCCGGCAGCAGGAAGTTGAGCTTGGTTCCCGCCGCCAGGCCGGCAGCGAGCCCGACGACGAGGCAGGGGCCATACGCAGTTGTCCCCGGTATGCGGGGACAACTGCGTTCGCTCGAGGGAGTCGCCCGTCCCTTCCATGCGTTCAGCGCAATCGCAACCGCTGCCAGCAGGAAGAAGATCCCGACGATGTCGTTCCTCGCCTCCCCCGCCTGATCCGCCAGCGCGGGCACGCTGAGGGCGATCGCGCCAAGCGCCAACGACCACGGCGCGACCCGGTACGGCCGCCCGATGCACCAGCAGGCGACGAGACAGCCGACGAACCAGCCGAGGTTCAGCAGCGGCGAGAGCACATCGCGCCCGAACGCCAGCATCCCCGCCGCGTGGAAGATTTCGGCATTGGCCGGGTAGAACCAGGCCAGGAACTGCGGGGCGATGAAGTGCAGGTCCCACGTGTCCCCGCTCTGCATGAACCCCGCTGCGAACGGCCCGTGGTACCAGGTGCTGTCGAACCCGGTCATCCCCGTCGACAGCCGCGTCTTCACGCCGGCGGCGAAGTGCACGATCGCGATGGCACTGACAAGGAGCGCGCCCAGCGTTGGGAGGGGGGTCTCTCGCACCCTCACTTGCTGGGTGGGGTGCGAGAGACCCCCCTCCCCCTCGGACGGCCGCGGTAGAAGCATCCGCAAGCCGAGTCCCGCAATTCCGACCACCAGCAGATACGGCACCGGATCAAGCCAGCCGAAGGTGCCCAACAGCTCGGCGGACCAAATCAAGAGAGCGGAGGCGATTACCGCGCTCGTCAGGTGCGCCGGCGCCCCCTCGAACCGCGGCAGCAGCCAAGCACGAAGCGAAGCCCCGCCGAGCCAGGCGAAGCCGCCCAGCAGCAGGATCTCGGCGACCCCCAGCAGGTACCGCCCTGGGCCGAGCATGCGTCGCTAGCGGCCCCGCCGCAGGAGCAGGCGGGACATCTGCTCGAGCTCGGCCACCCGCAGCAGTTTCGCCACCGCGAGGTAGACGGCCAACCCGGCGGCCAGTCCCACGCCCAGGGAAACGACCTGACCCCCGAGCCCCCGCCCCAGCATCTCGTCCAGCACGTCCCAGACGATCCAGCCGATCGCCGCCAGCCCGGCGGCGGCGACGCTGATCCGGATCGCGGCCGAGAACAGGCGCCCGAGCTCGAGCCCGTGGAGGATGCGGCGCAGGATCACCCCCTGGGCGACGACGCTGGCGGCGGTGGCGATCGCGGTCGAGGCGACGATCCCGCCCACGCCCAGGTGGTAGAGCGCCAGCGCCGTGCCCGCGGTGACGACGAGGTTGGCGGCGGCGATCCCGGTCGGCACCCAGGGCCGCTGCAGGCTGAAGAAGGTCCGCGTCAGCAGCAGGAAGAGCCCGTTGGTCGGCAGCGAGAAGGCGAACCAGAAGAGGGCCGTCGCCACCACTTCGGTTTCGTGCGCGTCGAAGGCGCCGCGCTGGTAGACGAGCCGGATCATCGGCTCGGAGAGGACGAGGATCGCCGCCGCCGCCGGGACCAGGACGAAGAGGATCTGCCGCATCCCGTTCGCCATCGTCGCCCGCAGGTCGTCGATCTCCCCCGCGCTGGCGAACCGGGCCAGGGTCGGGAACAGGACGGTCGCGATCGCGACCGAGAAGATCCCCTGCGGCAGCTGGTAGATGCGGAAGGCTTTGTCGATCGCCGCCGGCGCCTGGTCGGAGACGAGGCTGCCGAAGAAGCTGTTGATCACCAGGTTGAAGTTGATCAGGCCGAGGCTGATCGTCACCGGCAGCATCAGCAGCAGCACCCGCCGCACCCCCGGGTGCCGCCAGTCGAAGCTGAAGCTGAAGCGGTAGGGCGTGTTGCGCAGGTCCCAGGCCGGGATCAGCAGCTGGATCAGGGTGCCGACGAGGATCCCGATCGCGTAGGCGTAGATCCGGTCCCGCCCCTCGAACATCGGCTCGAGGACGACCAGCACGACGATGATCGAGAGGTTCCAGAACAGCGGCGAGATCGCGAAGGCGCCGAAGCGGTCGTAGCTGTTGAGGATGCCGACGACGATCCCGCTCACCCCGAGCAGGATCAGGATCGGGAAGAGGACCTGGGAGAGGGCGACGGTGAGGTCGAGGATCTCCCCCTCGAAGCCGGGCGCGAAGACCGGCATGATCACCGGCGCGAGGAGGACGAAGAGGGCGGTGACCGCGCCCAGCGCCATCGTCACCAGCAGCAGCATCGTCGAGGCCAGCCGGAAGGCCTCTTTGTAGGCCTTCTTGCCGAGCAGTTCGGTGAAGACGGGGACGAAGGCCGGCTGCAGGGCCGCGTCGGCGAACAGGGCCCGGATCAGGTTGGGGACCTGGAAGGCGATCGTGAAGGCCGACATCGGCCCGCTGATCCCGTAGTAGCCGGCGGCGACGACTTCGCGCGCCAGGCCCGCCACCCGCGAGGCGGCGGTGGCGATCGAGAAGAAGGCGGTGGAGCGGGCGATCCTCCCCCCCTGCCGGCCGGGGGCCGGATCGCGGGTGACTTCCTCGCCGGGTTCGAACGCCTCCGCCTCCCAGACGGCGACGTCCTCGTTGATCGCCCGCTCGTCGGGATTCGGGGTGTCAGGTGCCCTGGGCGTCTCCAAGCTTCGTCTCAGTCGCTATAGTCGGCGGCCGCCCGGAGCCGGCAAGGCGCCCGCTCGGGTACTCGACATGGCCAACATAGCCTCACAGAAGAAGCGGATACTGCGCAGCGAGCGCGAGCGGACCGAGAACCGGCTGCTGACGAGCACCGTGAAGACCCACTTCCGGCGCCTCGAGAGCGCCGTCGAGTCCGGCGACGCCGACGCGGTCGCCAGCGAGCAGCGGACGCTGGTCTCGAAGATCGACAAGGCCGTGCAGAAGGGCGCCCTCCACAAGAACACCGGCGCTCGCAAAAAGGCCAAGGCTGCCCGCATGGCCGCCGGCTCCGCCTCCTGATCAAGCTGCCCCAGCGGCTGCCTTCCTGAGCGCCAGCGTCAACGCCAGCTCGTCGCCGTAGTCGGCCCCGCCACGGCACCAGAGCTCGAGGTCGGCGAGGGTCTCGGTCGCCATCCGCAGGTCGGCGAGCTCGACGTCGCCCAGGCGCCGGACCAGTTGCTTGGCGGCGTAGGGGTGCATCTTCAGCGAGGACTCGACCTGCGTGGGCGGAACCCCCTCCTCCAGCTGCGCGGCCGCCGCACAGGCGCCCCGAAGTTTTTTCGCGAGGCCATAGATCAGCCCGGTGACGTTCTCGCCCTGGTCGATCAGGCGCTCGCCGATCCGCAGCGCCGCCGCGGCGTTGCCTTCGATCAAGGCGTCGGAGAGGCTCCAGACCGCCGTCTCGGAGGTGTCGGCCACCATCTCTTCGAGGTCGGAGGCGGCGACCTCTCCCCCCTCGCCCGCCCACAGCGCCAGCCGCTCGAGCTCGGTCTGGAGACGAACGGGATTGGCGCCCATCCGCTCGACCAGCATCCGCGCCGCCGCCGGATCGAGGCGGAAGCCGAGCTGCTGCGCGTCGGCAACGAGGGCGCGGGGCATGTCCCGCGCCTTCGGCGCCTCGAATTCGTGGATCTCGCCCTTCGCCGCCTTCACCGCTTTGACCAGCTTCGCCGGCGGCTTGTCGCGGCAGATCAGAACCAGGGTCAGGTCGGGCGGCAGTTCCGCGAACGCCGCGAGAACCGGCTCCAGCTGCTTGTCCCGCCAGCGCTCGATCCCGTCGGCGAGCAGGTAGCGCCGCGACTCCATCAGCGACATCGCCGGGATCGCGGCCAGCAGCGCCTCCTGGTCCGGCATCCCCCTTCCCTCGCCCGACTCGAAGACCTCCAGCGCCGCCGAGCCCCCCTCGCGTTCGGCCCGCGCCCGCAGGCGCGCCCGGGTGGCGTCGATTTTCGCCCCGTCGCTGCCGGCGATCAGGTAGAGCGGCTGCATCTCGGCCATGGGGCCGAGTCTAGATCCCGACCCGGCTCGCTCGCCGCGTTACCTGTTGTGGCCGCTGGCCTTGCCCTTCCCGTTGCCGCCGCCGGTTTCGACCGGGGCCGGCGCGGGCGCAGGGGCGGGAGGGGCCGCGGAGGCTTCGGGCGCCGGCTTGGGCGGCTTTGCTTCCGGCTTGGCGGGCTTCGCTTCTGACTTGCCGGGCTTGGACGGCTTCGGCTCCGGCTTCACCGGCTTCGACTTCGCGGGCTTCGCTTCTGCCTTGGGAGGCTTCGAGTTCGCCGGCTTTGCTTCCGGCCTGACGGGAGAAGCGGGGGCGGCGGGGGCCGGTGCCGGCTCGACGGTCGAAGCCGGGGCCTCGCTCGAGGTGGGCGACGGAGCCGGGGTCGCGGTCGGCGAGGGCGTCTCCGCCGGCTCGGCGCCGCCGGGACCGGTGCCCGGCTCCGCGGCGGAGACCGGCGCCGGCGAGCTGTCCACCGCGGCCTTGTCGTCCCCGCGCCGATCGGAGCCGGAGAGCCCCCCGCCACGAGAAGCCCTGGGAGCCGCGACGGCACCCCGCGCCGGCGCGACCCCGATCGCCCCCGCGCCGCGGTCGAGCGATACCGCCTCGGCGACGGCATTCCGCTCCTCCGGGCCAGAGGGCAGGGGAGTCGGCGAGAGCAACGGGAACCCCAGCTGGGCGAAGAGCGCGACCAGGGCCAGCCCGGCGGCGGCGGTCAACCCCAGGAAGGCGAAGACGGTGGTTCGCATCCGTTCCGGCAAGCCGCGACCGGCGAAGCTGGGCAACCGCGGGGAGAGCGAGGGCTTGCTGTGAAAGTCGGGGCGCACCAGTTCGTGCATCGGCAGAACCAGGACCGCCCGAAGCGATTGCATTGGGTTCCTCGACTATCGATTCGGTCATCCGTCCACGGTGATCGAGCGGGGGCGCACGTCGATCTCGATCGTCCCCTCGAGGTCGGTGCGCAGGGTCGGGACACGGTGGCGGGCCAGGGTGGCAAGCGTGCCCGCCGTGGGATGGCCGTACGGGTTCCCCGCGCCGACCGAGATGACCGCGAGCTGCGGCCGGGCCTGGTCGAGCAGATCCCCCAACCCAGCGTCGTCGCTGCCGTGGTGGGCGACCTTGAGGACGTCGACCGGGCCGGGGTCGACGGGCACCGCCTCCGCCTCGGCGTCGGCCGTCAGCAACATGCTGAAGCGCCGCCAGCGCGCCTCGATCACCAGCGCCAGCTGGTTCGGGTCCTGACCCGGAGGGAGGCCTCCCAGCAGCTCGGGAGGCGGCCAGAGAACCCGCAAGCGCAACCGTCCCGAGCGCAGCTCCTGCCCCGCTGCGATCCGCTCCGGCGCGGCGCCCGCGGCGACGGCCTCGGCGATCAGCCCGCGACGCAGGCGGGCAAAGGCCAGCCGCTCGACCGGAAACGACCCCAGCAGCTCTCCGATGCCGCCGGCGTGGTCGGACTGGTCGTGGGTGACGACCGCCGCCCCGAGGCTCCCGACCCCCTCCTGCTCGA
>Ga0247774_1000501_pt1 | contig 19280 bp, 12 predicted proteins | sample UWRJL001104B6_FD_179933 | JGI IMG/M metagenome (GOLD analysis project Ga0247774, IMG submission 179933) | Plant litter microbial communities from Arlington Agricultural Research Station in Wisconsin, United States - UWRJ-L001-104B-6 | ecosystem: Environmental > Terrestrial > Plant litter >... | reverse complement strand
TTTATCGCCTATTTGAAAAAGTCCTGTCATTTTTTTATCTCCAACTGACTTGCGCTTCCCCTTTTAATTTAGCTGTGGCAGGAAAAGAGCGACAACCACTAACCCCTCGATTCCCCGATGATAGCAGGCCGTCAGTGGGCTAGCGCTATTGCTGTCTATTTCTTGACGATCTGCCGAAGGAGGGGTTCCCCGCCTGCCTCACAATGGTACCGGGATCGGGCGAGAGTAGGAGAATGTCCGAGTGGCAAAATCTTTCTTCTGCCATCTTTTTTCTGCCATCTTCCTTCTTCTGTCAACATCCATCCGTTAAATCCCGTACACTGTTTCGTTGCCTTTCTTCCTTCTTGCTTCACTCTCGGAATAGTCTTTCAAAGAGTGTTCCGAGTTGCGTCGAGCAAGCGCGACTGTCGAGATGTTTGGGGTTTGCCACCATTTTTTGCTGGATTCGATCGCGGTAGTGCCGGCGCAGTTCTGGGTGGGTTCCCAGTGCTGTACTCATCTCTACATAAGACTTCTCGCTGTTTGCTACCAGTTCCGGAAGTAGCAGTTCTTCGAGCACGGAGGCTGATTGTCGCGATCGAGTTGTTTGCCCTTTTCTTACCACTACAGGCAACCCGACCAACAGCGCTTCTGCTAAGGAGCTGACATCGCTGTATGGATAGGAGTCTAAATATATATCAGCCAATTCCAGACATTTTATGCAATCGGCGCGAGATGGCAGCGTTTTAATCACAACTAAGCGCTTTTTGTCAATCCCAAATTCGGCAAAGAGCGATCGAATGTGTTTGTAAAAAGGCACAGTCGGATAGTTTCCATTGCCGGAACTAAAGGGATACAAAACTAAAATAGAATTCGGTACGGCAGCAATAATTTTTGCCCAAGTTTCTCTCACTTCTGGGACAATTGTAAAAGCTTGAGCGCCGGAGATGAACACTACAGATTCGTCGGTGGCTCCCCAACTTCTGCGAGTCGGTTCAACTGTGGCAGGTGCTGAGCATACAGTATAGCTTAAACAAACTCCCGAGCCTTTTAAAGTAATTAATTTTTCGCGAAACTCCGCAGCAGCACCTGCGGGCAATGTCAAATCTCCGACAATGAAATAATCGATATTTCGGGTTCCGGTGGTTGCGGGTGTTGACGCATTCTTCGCTATTTGCACCCGCGCTAGTCGGTGCAGGCACAGCAGCGCGCTTGGTTGGGAAGTGTCGGCGGTATTGGTGCAGATTAGCAAAATATCTAAATCGTGCGATCGAATTTCTCGGACTTGATTTGGCAAATCTTCTGACAGTTGCACCAGTTTGTCAGCGCAATTTCCGCAATATTTCCCCAGTCGCTCGTCTTGTACCTGGAAATGGTACACGATAATTTCAAATTTGCTTCTGTCTAAATATTCAAAACTCGAAATTGCAGCACGAGTCTCGGATTCATCACTAATTCGATCGAGCAAAAACCCCACTCTAATTTTAGTTTTTGCAGCTTCTATATGAGCATAATTCCAGTCTATTCGACAGCCCATATTTTTCAAATAAAATTCTAATATCTCAGCTCGCTGCGTCAATATATCGAGCAGATTTGCCTCGCTCAAATACAAAGCTTTGAAGCTAACATTCTGCGCCATAAATGCCGCCAGATAACGCCAAACTTCCGAATCGGGAAAAGTGGCGATATTAGCAGCGACGTACTTGATTAGCTGCTGAAAATATTCAGAGTACCTTTCAACTTCCCACTTTTCTTGAAAATAACTGGGAGACTGAAATAAGAATTTCAGAAAGTCGTCAAAAAACCACTGGGGAATCGCTGCATTTTTATACTCAAGTGGCAATTGATAAGCGTCGCGGTACAGCATCGCTGCGAGGGGATATTGCATCTTATCGGCAATTTCCCCTGCTTCAGCAAGTTTCGAGGATAACTGCTGGACAAAACTTTCTTCTGACTCAGTTAAAGTTTCATTTTTGAGACCGCTATCTAGTAGCAATTTATGAGCTTTCCCCGCTTCTTGCGAGTAAGCACTTTCTAATTTTTCCGCTGGGAAATTCAGCCAATTTTTAGCTATCTGTTGGCGGTCTTGCCGCAGTTGCGCGAGAATAGACTGGTTTGATGGCGATTTTTTGTACTGCTCAACCAGTGCTGACAAGTCAGATGTCCTAGGCTGGGTTCTTAATGCCAATTTATGGCTGATTGTCTGTTTGATTTGTTGATTCAGGAAGCTGTAATCAGGACTATCTAGTAGTTTATTGTAAAATCTGACGACATCCTTATGATTTTCCCCAGCAGCGAAGTTTTTCCACGTTTGTTGTTCGGGATGAATCCGCAGGGACGACAGTTTTTCGTCTACAAATCCGATGTGATAATTCCCCATAATTCGCCACCACATATCTAAGTCTACATACTGAGATAATCCCGAATCAAATAATCCTATTTCGCTAAAGACTCGGGCGGCAATTAAGACTGTACTCGGTTCGCCAATTTTGTTGATGGGGTTGCTCAAGCAGTTAGTATCGGCCAGCAATTCTTTTCCTGGCTGAATAGATTTTAAATTCGCCCAACTTTTATGCAAATCTTTAATTGATTGGGAAGCTCTCCGCAAAATCGGGTTAGATTCATCTTCAGCTATGGTGATGTCGCGCGGCGAGAAAACCATACCTATTTCTGGGTGTTGTTGGGCGACTGCGACCATTTTTTCAATACATTCTCGTGCGAGCAAGTCGTCTTGAAAGAGAAATTTAATGTATTGACCTTTTGCTTGGGATATGCAGAAGTTCCAGTTTTGTGATAAGCCGTAGTTGCGGTGCAGTACGATGCGGAAATCGACTGAGGTTTGTAATAGGAATGATTGGGCGATCGCAATTGTGCGGTCTGTGGAGCCGTCGTCGGATATAATCAGTTCTATGTTAGGGTAGGTTTGGGCCAAAGCACTTTCGATTGCTTCCCCAATAAATGCTTCTCCGTTGTATGTCGGAATGCAGATGCTAACCTTCGGCTGCTCGTTTAGCAGTTCTCCTTTTGATTGAGTTTGTTGCTTTGATTGTGGCAAGTTAGCCCTAATTTTTGCAGACTTCGCTTTGGCTGTTCCTGACAGAGGTATGCTTTGAAAGTTATCGGTAATCTCGGCAATATATTCGAGACGTTTTCTAATTTTATTCCCTGTAAATTGCGGGTTGAGTAAAGTCTTAATTTCCTCAGCAGCTATCGCTCCAATTTGTTTAGCCTCCCGGTAATTTTTGAAGACGTACCGCATTAAATCAGCAGCGTGTTCGACATCCGCTTCGGCCCAAACATTGCCTTTTTTGTAAGGCCCGCAATCTTTCTCAATTGGGATTAACTTATACTTGACTAAATAGCTGTTGCCAAGATTCATAAATTCTGTATTTGATGAATAGCCGGTGGCAATTACGGGTTTGCCGTAAAACATGGCTTCAGCCATTGTTAAGCCAAATCCTTCGCAGCGGTGCAGGGATAGATAACAGTCGCAATTGTACAGCAAACCGTTAATTTCATTTTTGGACAAATACCCGTCTAGATGCTTGATATTTGAAGAATTTTCTAGGGCATAATTTAACAATTTTTGCTGCTCAAGATTTTTGTCAGAGTTGGAAGATTTGAGAATTAACAATACGCGGTCATCTTCGCCAAAAGCTTGTTTAAATGCTTGAATGGCCGCTAAAGGATTTTTGCGCTCGATGCGGCTGTAAAAGTCGAATACAAACAAGAAAATAAATTTATTTTTAGGTAAATTCAGTGCTTCTCTGTTAATGGAAGGTGCGGGTAGAGCAATACTGGGCATGATTTTGATAACGGGAATTGGCGAGACTGCGGAAATTGCCTCGGCGCAATAGTTGCTATAAGTCCATATTTCGTGAAAGTGATTAAATGCTGGCTGCCATGCTGGGGGAAATGCGGGAAGTTCCCAGGCCCAAAAGCCGATATTGTATTTGTTTTCAAAATAGCTGGAACCTGTATATTTGATAAAGGTTGCAACTTCATCGGCGTTGACTTGAATTAAGTTTACCGGATGGGGATTGTCTTGGCTAAAATTTTGATAGGTGGTTTCTTGTTTGCGGTGGGGACTGCGGGTAAAATTGTTGATATTGAAGGGAATGTTAGCGGCTTCTGCGGCTCTGATGTTGGCTCGGACACCTTCTCCTATGCCAAATTCGCCGCTGATGTAGCCGGCAATGTTAATTCCTAGATTTGAGTTCATAGTTTATAATGTATTCAGCAAATTGTTGGGTTGAATTTTTGGAAAAAAGCCGAATTAATTGAGAGTCTCAATCGCGCTAAATGAGGGTATGGGTTGAGAAGAAATTATAATTTTGCTCAATATTTGCTAAGATATAGCAATCCTTGTAGGATGGGTGAATGAGATTAAATGAACCGCAGAGGGCGCAGAGAACGCAGAGGAAGAGAAGAGAGGGAAGAGAAAGAGTTGGCAACAGAAAATTGGGTGCTTGACAAATGTGCCGATCGCCATTGTATACTGGCATCGCAATGCTAACCTTCGGCTGGTCGTCTGTTGGCATGGGTGGCTCTGTTTTATTTTACGATAAACTAATCAGGAATTTTAGAGAAAGTGATCGATCGCGTCAACCACGACCTCTTGAAGCTGCTACCGCCGGATGCTAAAGTCATTGTTGAAATTGGCTGCGGTACGGGTTCGACGGGCCAAGAGTACAAGCTGATCAATCCCCATTGTCAGTATATTGGCATTGAATGCGATCGAGAAAAAGCTAAAATTGCAGTCGATCGCCTAAACTGGGTGACGTTCGCCAATATTGAAGAAATTGCCATCGAAAGTCTCGACATCGCCCCAGGAACCGTCGATTGTTTGGTTTTTGGCGACTTGCTACCCTACCTCAAAAACCCTTGGGATGTCCTCAAGCAGTACACTGCTTTGCTGAATCCAGAGGGGCAAATTCTCGCCAGAATCCCCAATGTTCAATACTGGCGGCGAATTGTCAATCTGCTGCGCGGACATTGGGAAATTCCCGACAGCAAGATGCAGCACTGGTTTACCCTAGAAAGTATTAAATCACTATTTGCTCAAGCCGGATTGCAGGTTTATGAGTTTCAAGGAAAGGGACACAAAACCGAAAATTTTGTCCACTTTCAGCAATTGCTGCATCCAATGGTACAGGCTTTAGAGCTAACATCGAGCAGTTTTGCTACCGAAACCGGTGCTGAATATTATATCGTGCGATCGACCAAATCGACCGTACCTGCCCGCAGACTGCTGATTCAGACTACCATTATGGCTCCTACAGGGTGCGATCGCGTGCGAGTTTTGGAACCGGACAAATTTAGCGCCACAATTCCCGGTGTCCGCACCGTATCCAGCGTGAAAGCAGCAGAATTAATTCCGCCCCTGTCTGGAGAAGAAAAAGTCTTCATCTGGCAGCGGACAATCATGCAATATCCTGCCTATATTCCCAAACTCAAAGAACTGCTGAAGCAAGGCTATTTGATAGTAGCTGAAATAGACGATAATCCCGTCCGTCGCCGCGAATACGCAGACAATAATTACCTCAGCTATTGCGGCTGTCACTGTGTTCAAACTTCTACAGGACCCCTAGCAAAAATTTTGCGGCACTACAATCCCAATGTGGCCGTATTTCCCAATCAATTAGCTTATCTACCTCCGCCGCGAATTTATCCGGCAGAAAATACAGTCACAATCTTTTTTGGTGCGCTCAACCGCGAAAAAGATTGGCAGCCGATTATGACCGCGCTAAATCGAGTTTTAGTTGCACACAAACACCAGATTCGAGTTAAAGTAATCCACGATCGCAGATTTTTTGAAGCATTAAAAATACAACAAAAAGAATTTGAACCCTTTTGCAGTTACGAACGGTATCAAGAAATTATGTACAGTTGTGATATCGCTCTGTTGCCGCTCGTTTCCAACCCGGTTAACGAAATGAAATCCGACTTAAAATTTATTGAATGTGCAGCGCGGGGAGTAGCGGTGCTGGCAAGTCCCACCGTGTACGAACCTTCGATTGTTGAAGGTGAAACCGGATTGATTTATAGATATGAAAACGAGTTTGAAACCAAACTAAATTCGCTGATATCTGACACTTCTCTGCGCCGGGAAATAGCCGCGAATGCTTACGAATGGGTGCGCGACAACCGCTTGCTGTGCGGGCACTACCGGCAGCGCCGAGATTGGTACTTACAGATGCGGGACGAGTTGCCACGTTTAAATGCTGAGTTGCGCGATCGCCTGCCGGAGTTATTTGGTGACTAAATGCGGTAAGATTTATAGGCGTTATTGTGCGCTCTTTCTGTTTTATTGTTTAATTGTTTAAATTTTAAGTCTTACTCCACACAATGCGAATTCTATTCACTATTGCTCACTTTTACAATCCCAGCGGCGACGGGAAACACGCTTCCCAGCGAAACGATCCGCAACCGCGACTAAATGCTTTAACCAGTTGCGTGACATCGCTGCAAGCTTTGTACGGTAAATCTCAGTCCATGATTGACATTCGCGAATGTGCAACTATCCCAGCCAATCAATCTCAACAGCACGAAATTGACATTGTTGTTTGCACGACTCAAGGCTATCATCTGTTGCCTCAACTCCCAGTGCAGCCCAGATGTTTTATGCACCACCCTACAAAATGCGAACCGCTGCTGTTGGGGTTTGAGTGTCAAGCAGTTTTGCGAGCGTGTCTTGCCAAATACGATTATTTCTGTTATTTGGAAGATGATTTAGTTCTCCACGATCCGTGGTTTTTTAGTAAATTAAAGTGGTTTACGCATCACGCAGGAAATGGGAATTTGCTGCAACCTAATCGCTATGAAGTATCACCTCAAGGGGCTGTTTTTAAAGCATATGTTGATGGAGATTTAGCAGAATCAGCGACTTCTCAGTTTCAAAATGTAGAGGAGCAGCGCCAGTTAATGGGAAAAATTATGGAACAAACAATCGCTTTACAGCGCGCTTTGAATCCTCATTCCGGCTGCTATTTTTTGAATGCGGAACAGATGGCACACTGGGCTAAGCAGTCTCATTTTTTGGACAGGGATACTAGCTTTATCGGCCCGCTGGAAAGTGCGGCGACTTTAGGCATTATGCGGACTTTTAGAGTTTACAAGTCAACTCCTGCTTATGCTAATTTTTTGGAAATTCAACATTTTGGAGCGGGTTTTCTGAAGTTGATTGGTAATAAGGTGAGGGTACCGGAACAAGGATAAAAAATATAATAGGCACCTACCCAACTTCTGAAATCAGTTGGGTATCTAATATAAGTTATGTCAAATCCCTTGGCATCGGAATTATTCATCTCTCTCTTCCCCTTCTCTGTATCCTCTGCGTCCTCTGCGGTTTAATCATTCCAATAGAACCGGAATTGATATCACTAGGGCAGCTAAGAACGACTTCTTTTCAAGGCAATAGATAATTGTCTTAATCGTTCGCTAACTTCTAAATTCGATTCTTTTGACTTCAACTTATCAGGTATTTCAGCAAATAGAATTGAATTTCCCTGCAACCATTCATTGAGAGCAACCCCAGTCCAAGTACCTTCTTTGTCTCTAAAACTATCGACTAAACCCTTCAGTTCTTGAATACAGTATGACTCGAAACCAGAGGCACCGAAAATTGCATAGCGTAGGTATTCTTCAAACGCATTAATATCATTCTCTACCTCAAAAGCTACAGAGTCTTGTGAAGATGTCAAGCCTTTAGAAACATCTACCACTATTTGCGTTGCTACCCCAGCAATTTGTGTCGCTACTCCTGCTACTCCTAAGACTTGTTGCCGGAGGTCAGGATTAAATAGTAAATCAGATCCATATTTTACATATTTTTTCAGAACTTTAAAGGCAGCTTCTTCGCCACTATAGTAGTTATCAACAATTTCAATATCTACTCCTAAACTTTTGATGATTTTATTTCGAGTATCACTATTTACAGGACCGCGAATCAGCGCTTCAGCAACTGGACGGGCAAAGCGTAAAAATAATACGCTTAAGCTATTTTCTAGTTTTGCCAAAAAATACTCCTCTGAACTTTCAATTAGCCTGAATTTTACTTGGTTACTTTCCCATAATAAACTTGTCATGTAGTCAACTAATTTTAATGCTTCATCCTTAAGTTCTAAAGCAAGTTGATGAGCAATTGAAGATAAAAGCTTACTAATATCACCGTACAAACTATCGCGCCAAGCAAAATTGGCTTTCATGCGATCGAACTCGGGATTTGAGTTAGCAAGAAAAATCGTATCTTTCTTTTTAAATGTTTCCTCCCTAAGTTTCCTCATTTCTGCCTCAACAATTTGTAAATATCGCTCTCTAAATTTTTCTATTTGAGTGAATGACTTAGCACTTGAACTCTCTAAGGGTTTGTTGACAACAGAATGTTCGTAGTATTTTTGTAAATCAGCTTTAATTATTTCCCATTTTTGATGCCACCATTCTGTAAATAAAACTCGCCGATTATTTTCTTCAAATAGCTTGGCTTCTTCTGGATTTTCAGGATATTTTTTGCTAACTGTAATATAAATTTCTTCAGAAGTGCTGATAATTTTATTGATAGACGCTTCGCATCTTTTCTTTAAAATAGATACACGCTCAGTGTTGATATAGTTAAATATTTTGTCTTTAATTTCTGGGATGCCCGTGCCATCTTTAGTGATAGTCTCTCCATCGGTAATTCCAGTTAATCTCTTCAACTGAGCTTGAATGTTACTGGCTTCTCCAATCTCTAGTTTAGTCTGTTCTCCCGCTAAACCGTTCAAAATTAAATATGCTCCCGCGGAACCATATACAATGCGATCGCTGGGAAGGTTTGCACGCCTTAACCAATCTAGAGAAGCTTCTTCTATATGTGTTTTAAGGGCTTCTGCACTGGCTAATGAATCAATGCGACTTAAAAAAACAAACAGCTTATCAGCAACCGTAACGTTTTTATCACCAAGTTCTGTAAATTTTATTATTTCTAGTTCCTTTTCTCGGAGGCTAGTAAACCGCTGTACCAATATCACAGCATCACAGTCAGACAGCATTTCTTGTGCTTCGTCAACGTGCTTTGCTAAACCAGAATCTAAACCCGGAACATCATAAAAAACGATACCTTCAGCTTGAGCAAGTTTGTTAGTATAAAGTCGAGCTTCTAAAACAGCGTGAGCGTACTTTTCATCGGCTACATACTTCTTTAGCGGTTCTCTAATATCTTCGAGTCTAGTAAAGGGAAAAGTGAGATTACCTTCTCTTTTTACCTGTTGTAAAGTTATTTCGTTTATTTTTATAGTATTTAGGTCTTCTTTTGCCCCTACTTTCTCAAGTTCCTTTAGCAAATTGATAAACTCTTCATCAGTTCTCGCTTGTACTTCCAGCCTTTGTTCGGACTCATTTTCAACTGAATAAATTTGGGTGGTTGTAAATGTACATCTTCCTCCCTTCGCTGGAAGTAAATCACATTCTAGCCAAGCATTAATAAATGTGCTTTTTCCGGCTTTTTCTAGGCCGACAACAGCGATGCGAAACTCGCGCTTTCTAAGTCTTTCAAGTTGGCGGCGAGTAGGTTCTGCTTCTTGTAAAAGTACGTCTTTTAATCTAGCAGGAACTTCAGCTTGGGGTAACATAGCCAAGTTAAGCGCGTGTCGCTGCACGTTTAGAGCGTCGCTAAGACGAGCCTCATAGTAAGAAGAAGCTGTTTTCCAATCCATTTTGTAGATACTCCTTAAATGCGGTTAAATTTTTCTAATCCAGATAAATTTTCAAGACAAGCTAATTGTTTAACAATACACTGAGCTTGAAGTGGTAGATTCGTCTTTAAATAGTAAGGAATCTTTTTATCGATCAGGTTTCGACCATCATTAATATTGATTCTGAGATAAACTTCTCTTCTACTATCAAGTGGAATAGACTCACGTGTTATTTTTAAATATTGCTCATTTGAGTCAGCAACTTTAACAGTAGTACATAAAAAGTAAGAGGCATTATCTATGAGGTATGTTAGCTCATCAACTTTTAAATTTGAACGGTTTATGAAATTGCTTGCTATAGATGCTGGAATAACAAGACATAAATCAGCAGGAATTGGAGGTGAAAAAATGGGTTGCTCTTTTATTTCTTGAACCGCCGGTTTTATTTTATCCTGTTCCTTTTTATCAAGAGTTTGCTTATAAAAAAACAATCCAACGAATGTAAAAGCTGCTGCTACAAAAATCCACTCCATATTTCCTCCTTGAAAATTTTTTACCCATTTTGCAGGTACTTTTAATATTTGAATATTTCTGAAAATTGCATCCAACAAGTCATCAATAATTTTCTTGTCTTCATCTTTATTAGCATGAGGTTTTATCCCAAAATAATCACATATTTTTCTTGTTTTTTCTTGTTCTAGTGATTGTTCTTCACAAAGAATCATCTGAATAGTCTTATATAAAAGACCTCTTTCAATCCCTTGTATTTGAGGATATATGTTATTACAAACTTGATCATATAGGCTTTTAGGATTTTCGGTTGCCACTAGATTTTAATGCTCCTCTTTTAAAACTTTTTCTAAGCTAGAAAATTCTTCTGCAAGGTTTTGAGCTTTTTGTTGAATAGGTTGCCAAACATTTTTTTGCTTTTCATAGTCTAGAGTAATTTCTTGGTTAGCTTTATCAAGTCTGGTTTGATAACGGTCAATAATATCATTCTGAATTTTATCTACATTTTTTTTTAAACAATCAATTTGTTCTAGTAGCCAAGTTGCAATTTTGTTTACTATTTCTGCTTCTCCCTTTTTCGACTGAATAATCCAACCTGTTAGTAAATTTTCCACACTAGGTATTTCGGCATTATCACTAGAGCGTGTTTCATATTTCGTCTCATAAACAGTTTTTTTAGCTATCCATAATGTATACCAAATTCTTTTCTCTGTGGGAACCTGTACGGATTCTTGCCACGTTCCTTTGTTAATAGGAAAACCTGCTTCAAAACGAAAATTAAATGTAAGCTGACTATCAACTTTACTAAATTTAGATTCAGGGAATTTTATGGCTATATTAGGTGCAATATAATTTGCACCTTCTTCAATATAAGATAAGTGGCAATTGAAAAGTTCTACTACTGCCTGATACATTCTATTTAATTCTTGGTTAGAAATTTGCTTTAACACATCCTCCATTACAATATTCAAATGAATAGCTAGTTCATTTAATTCTTCATTTATTTGTTTAAGTTGATTCTTCTCAGAATCAGTTTTTGCTTCCATTATTTTACCTTCTTTAGCTACAGAAGCAGTATAGCCTAAGTTTACAAGTCTGTTTAAGTTTCTTCCTAGCAAATTGACATTTAAAAGATTTGCTTTTTTTAAATTTGTACTGTCTAAGTCTACCTTTCCAGTTTCTAAAGACTTTGCTACTGCTTCTAATACTTGTTTAATTCCTTGACCTAATTCCCGTCTCCATCCATAAAGAGGATATAATTTTTCTCCTAATAGATTATAAGGTTCTACATTCTTAAGTTCTAAAATTGTTGATTCAAGATATAGCACAGGATCATCTTCTGACTGTTCTGCTATAACTTGTTTAATCTTTGTATCTATTCTTTCAAAGGGCTCTCTTAACTTTGTATCGCTAATTTGTAAGAAACGCTCAATGCATAATCTAATTTGTGATATCTTTTCGCATTCCTGTTGGTAGTGTTCTTCTGAACTGCTAAGAATGGCCGTGGTTGTTTGTACGGCCCACTCTGCTACAGCATTTCCAGCAGCTACATTAAAACGTTCTATAGCTTGCGGTATTACTAACTGTGGAAAGTGTTGATTAATATGTTCCTTTAAGTGCTGCTGAAACTCTTCTGCATAAGATTTTTTCCATAATGCTTCAGCAACTCGTGTTCGATCGTGTCTTAACCATTTCTGTACGTTACGTGGCAGGACTTCTAATATATCTTCATCAATTAATCCATTAAAATTGTTATCTGCCTTTTTACACGCCTCAGCACTATAGATATCATCATTATTTTGGATCTGAAGGGCTAGTAGAGCCGGCCATGTACTAAGTTTGACAACTTGTAACTTCTCAATATCTTCTGTATATTCTTTTAATTGTTCAGTCAATTCGTTTTTTATATCACGTATAGCATTTTCAACAAAACGATTTTCTGTTTCAGGCCAATTTTTGTCGGCTCGAAAAACGTCAATCCGATTCAGAGTAAAGAGCATACCTGCAGGAGAACCACCCAAATCTTTTACCTGCTGTACAACTTCTTGCAGTAAGCTTTTTACTTTATGTGCATCGGTTTCTGCACTATTGTAGGTGACTATGCACAATGCCTCTCGGCACTGTTTAATAACCTCTGCGTTACCTCGATCGCCCACATAAGCCAAACCAGGTAAATCAAGAATTTTTACCCTTGTTCCTTGTGGTAATTCCAGTTTAGACTCTTTGACAAGCCTGAAAGGGTAAAAGATGGTAGATTGTGGACAGGCTAAATTCGGTTGTTTTTCTCGGTTTTCGATATAACTTATCATTACTTGGTATAAGCGCTGATAAATTCGATCTTCAGTAATACCTCTCCATTCTCCACATTCCCACAATGCTCCTGGTGTTTCATGGATTATTAGAGACTTTTCCTTGCTATATTCGATAGTGACTGCCCCTGCGCTCATTTCACTTACGGCTACGGGGACAATTTCGGCTCCACATAACAAATTTACCAAAGTGCTTTTCCCACTACTGGTGGTTCCTGTCGTCGCAAGAGTCAGAGTTGGATTGCGAAGTGCCTCAACCAGAGTGCTTAAAGCCTCGTCTAATTTACTAGAAAGTTTTTGTATCTCAGGCTGATATGTATCTGGTAAATGTTCGGAGATTTCTGTAGAAAAATTATTCCAGTATTTAGCAAGCAGTTGAGCTTGGAATTCTACTTCGTCAAAAACTTTGTATAATTGTTTACTCATGCGTTCAATACCAATGTTTATAGTGAATATGTATTTGAGGTAACATATTTGAGTCGCCACTCATAAAGGGCTGACAGCCTCAGTGTCTATATTATGACTCAAGGGTATCATACCATAGCTGTTAAGATATTCAGGTAAGCTGCAATACTTGAGAGGTAGCATGAGCCCGGCAACCGAAAAGATTGTCCTTCCCTCTCCCTTCCCCGACCACACGAAACTGCCAGAGGAAGATGGCACTTTCGTGAAGAATTTTCAGGAGCATCCCCAGAGCATTATTTTGACTGATTCTATTGGGCCGGTATTGCAACGGCTTCATCCCGATGGGCAATATGCTATAGGGCAAGACTGTGGCATCTATTGGCGAGAAACAGACCCGCTTGAAAAGGGAGCGGAAGCTCCAGACTGGTTCTACGTGCCGAATGTGCCACCAAGACTAGGAAATCAGATTCGTCGCTCTTACGTGCTGTGGCGGGAATTCATGGCTCCGATGATTGCTTTGGAGTTCGCATCGGGAGACGGTTCAGAAGAGCGAGACACAACGCCGCTATCGTACTCAGAAGTCGAATCGGCCCCAAGACCTGGGAAGTTTTGGGTCTATGAACGGATCGTGCGGATTCCGTATTATGGCATCTATGAAATCAATAGTGGCAGGCTGGAGGTTTACAGCCTGAATAATGGGTTTTACCAGCAGTTGCTTCCGAACGATCGCGCTCATTATCCGATCGCCCCAATGGGCGTAGAATTAGGACTGTGGCAAGGCAGTTATCAAAACCAGACAATGCTGTGGCTGCGGTGGTGGGACAGCGAGGGCAATTTGCTGCTGACAGGTACAGAACGAGCTTCCTTAGCAGAGCAGGCTTTGAGTGCAGAAGCCCAAGCACGGCGGGATGCCATCCCTCGGTTGTTGGCAATGGGATTGAATACACAGCAAGTGGCAGAAGCACTGAGTTTATCAGTAGAGGAAGTTAGGCAGCATTCACAATCTTAATGTCGCTTTTGATTAAGAGACTATTGACTTGTAGGGTGCATCTCACACCTTGCACCATTATGATGAACAGGCAAGATGCCTGTTCCACAAATAATGAGTTTTCTTGTGGGGTGGGCATCTTGCCCGCCCGTAAGTCCTACTATTTTACAGCAGTCAAAACATCGCCGATTTTAACTGTGCCGCTGTTGATAATTTTGGCTAAAACTCCAGTTTGTGCGTGACCGAATTCCTGTTGGAGTAAACTGAGTAGGGAAATATCCCGATCGCCCGTTTCTGGATTCACTTCTATATTGACACAGCGACCGATTCGTGCTGTAACTTCTATGAGCGCCGTGCCTAATTGAAACTGTTTTCCGATCAACTCAAATTCTGACCAAGCTGCCATACCTTCTAGCACAATATTCGGGCGAAATCGGCCCACGTCAATGTTTTGAACAGCGATTTCTGTTAATTCGTCTAATGTGGCTTGACTGAGTAAAGAAATGTGTACGGGTTCTCGATCGGGATAACGAGTTTCGCCGCTGCTGTCGCCGACTAAGTGCAAAGGTGCAAACTGCGGGTGTCTCGCTTCTTTTGTGGGTTCAATTGCCGCCAGATATTCTGTGAAAAAAGTGCCGATGCGATCGCGCCCCGCTGCTGTGTTCGTTTCTGCGGATAACACTGCAACTCCTTCACGCTGGACTGTTAAAACGGCCGTTTCCGGTTGATAATGACATTCTAAAGCTGCTAACAGAGGCCAATCGTTTTGAACCGCCAAATATTTTTTGCTCATCCAAGGCATATTTTGGGCAGGCATCTTAGCAGCTTCAAGATTATCTGCAAACATTAAGGCAAAAGCTCGATCGCCCTTAATTCCGTGTCCTGCTGTTAAAGCAAACTCCGACATTTCTTGCGGTGTCAGCCCTTTAATTGGATAAATAAATAACTGTTTTATTGTTGCTACTGTCATATTTTTTTTAGCTGCGCTTCAATTTAAAGTGAACTCTTGTCCCCCCCTTACTAAGGGGGGCTAGGGGGGTAGAAGCTATTTCACACACCTTAATAAAACTGAACTCTTGTCCCCCCCTTACTAAGGGGGGCTAGGGGGGTCCAAGCTAATTCAAAAACATTAATAAAACTGAACTCTTGTCCCCCCCTTACTAAGGGGGGCTAGGGGGGTCCAAGCTATTTCACACACATTAATAAAATTGCTCTAAAAAGCCGATTAGGCTAGCAATTCATAGCGGCGAATATCTGGAGGCCCAGCGGCCAAACCGTCTAATTTCTTCACGGCGTCTTGAATGTGAGTTGAACCGAGATGTTGTTCGAGCAAAGCTACACTTTCCCACTCTTCAACAAACGTAAAATCTGTTGGATCGGCTTGATTTTGCAGAAGTTCGTATGTGATGCAGCCTTTTTCTTTGCGAGTTGGTTCTATAATGCTCAGCAGAAGGGATTTAAGTTCTTCTACTTTGTCGGGAAAGGCAGCAAGGCGGGCGACTACTCGCAAGGTTGTTTTGGACATAGGAGAAAAAAGAAACAGATATGGCGATCGAATTTACCGATTTTTATTTGGCAAACTCAACAAAACACGATTTTACTTAAAATAACCTAAACAGGTCGATCGGTCAATCGATTTTAGATTTTAGATTTTAGATTTTAGATTAAAGAATTGAAGCATTGACCCCACGGATAAATTCGGGGGGCAAGTTTCATCGGATACAGGTTTTTTATTTTTGGACGGATGAATCCGGGGGCTTGTATCCTGGATGCTTTCGGTCAACCGCAGTAAAATTAGTCCAGGACGCGCTCAAGTCTCAGAAACCCGGTTTTTTGGGGAAGTCTTCGTTACCAACCGCAGAGCGTCGTATAAACCGGGTTTCTTGGTAGATTTTGGCGAATACTTGAGGAACTCAATCTTTGGGATAAAATCGCTTGTTTTCTGTAGAATATTCCCAGGCGATCGCTTCCGGGTCTTTTTCGCGGCTCCACTGAGCAAACTCCGGCTTAACTTTCCACTTGCCGATCGTACTTGCGTGAACTTTGAACCTGCGGGAGAGTTCCGTCTGGGTAAAAGAGATTTTGGGTTTTGCAGGAGTCTGGGTTTGAGCAATGGGGAATAAATTTGGTTTTTTCTCTTGTGTTTTTTCCCGATTTATGGGAGGCTCTTGAACAGCTATTGCAGCATTAGGTGTTTCGCTTTGATTGACAGTTGGGGCTATTTGAAAATAATACAAAATTCCGCCTTGTTCCGTCACTTCAAAATCCGCTGCAAACTCAGAGGCTCGTTCGTCGAGATACTCTTGAACCTTTTCTCCGGGGAGTTTCGCATTCATCGCCAAATCCAAAGCCGTCACTCGCCCTTGATTTTCCTTGATCAACTTGTAGAAAACCGAGTCTAAATGAGCGAGTTTATGTTTTTGCTGCTGCTGATAGAGCCTGCAAGTCCAAGCAATGCCCGCTGTGGTGGCGATCGCCCAAAACATCTTTCCCGACTCGAAACTGGCAACCGCCGTCAAGGAAATAGGCAAAAGCAGGGTAAGATATCCCCAAATGCTTCCCTTCTTTAGGTTATTGCTGTTTTTGACCATAGTTCCCAAACAGGTACGTAGTTTAGCTTAGTAGAGCGTGTCTGAATGCCGCGAAAGTTTTTCGACTGTCGATATATCGATCGGCTAATCGCCCATCCGCCCAAAAATGGATACAGACCCCCAGGATCTTGAGTGGTGATTCCCAAATTTTAGACTTTTGTTGAATATCTAGATTCATTGCTGGAAGTCAATCTAAAATCTAAAATCTAAAATCTAAAATCGGCTGACGCACTCTACTACAAAATCCCAGAATCTACTTTTTTTTGCAACCGAGGGTTCATGTACTTTTTTCGCAAACAGATTCCCATCTTGCTGATAGTTATTGCTTGCTGTACCCTGACGATTAGTTGCAGCAATAGCCGAGCTGTCCAGTGTACTAAATTTACTGCAATTATCACCAAAGGTAACGCTCTCATTGATGTTAAGAAAGATCGCAACGATGCTGCAACGACCAAGAACTTAGCTAAAGACTTGAACCAAACAGCGAAAGAACTTGAGGCTCTGCAAATCACAGATAAAACCCTCAAAGAAATTCAGGGTCAGTCGGTTAAATCCTTCCAGCAAATGGGTCAAGCACTCGGCGACATAGGCAGAACTCTTGAGGCAGGAAATCGGGCTTCTACAAGTATAGAAGGTCGAGTGCAAATCCAAACAGCTCAAGCAGATATTATCCGAGCCGGACAGCAGGCGAATCAAGCAGCCGAAAATCAAGACGCTTTGACTGACAAACTGATTAATTATTGTAAGAGCAGTTCCTAAACGCTAATAGTTTTGAGTTTTGAGATTGCAACGCGATCCGCGAAGAAGGCTGCGCCTTGCATGAGTTTTGGAAGGCGGATCCTTCACCGGGCATCTACTAATTCCCAATTACCCATTCCCAATTATCCATCCCCTATTTTAGTGATGAATTTCTAGATTCAAAATATAGCGACCGAGTTGCACTTTGTCCGACCACAACTCATATTCTAACCGCAGGTGTTCCGGTTCCGGCTTTCCTGTCAGCGTCAAGTTGCGAGTGAAGTTACGGAGTCGCAACTGTTCGGGAGTCGCCAGCGATTCGCCCTGAAGCCAATAACGGCTCAGGCCGTACATTTCTCGTTCCCAGCAGTGGCGGTAACTGTATTTCCCGTTTCCTTGCATGGTCATAATGACTCGATAGGGTGAAACTTCTAGCCAGAGCAACCGGGGTTTTGTAGTTGGGGGTAAGATTGTAACTTGCTCGCCAGATTCGTCGGAGTTGTCGGAAAACTCGCGATCGATTATTGCTGGTTCGTGCAACAACAAGTGAAAGCGATCCCGGTCTTTTTGATAAAGGGTACCAGCGGTTTCAACGACTGACCACAAAGGTAAATCTGTGGATACCAGCGATAAACTTACAGGCTTGCGGTGATGGGTCAGCATAAACAAAAGTGTAGGGGTTGTTGTGGATCGGGTGGTTGGAGATTTGAGACTTGAGATTTTAGATTTTAGATTGGCTGGGTTCCAAATTCCGGAGCTTTTGCTTAAAAAAATGAAAACTCTACAACTCGCAATCGAAAATCTAAAATTGTTCTGTCAAAATTCAATCATCTGGTCAATAACTGAGAGCAGAACATGAAATCTAGGCAGATAGACAGATAGTGTTTGTCAGGATCCCCTATGGGGCTAGAAACCGGGTTTCTACGAAATTTTGCATTTAGTAATGATAAATATACGAAGAAACCGGTTTTCTGAGGTCGCAAGTGCGATCGCGAACTATTTGTGAAATTAAGGTGAAATTAAGGTATAATCCGTGCAGTTGCGCCCGCTCTTTCTTGTCGCTGACAACTGACAGCGCACTGTCCCGGCGAGTGTAATCAGCCTAGGAGTTAACCGGACACATTGGGAAAAAACCCGCAGGCATACCAGAAGACGACTGACTTAGGACTGGGAAAAAGGTAGGATAGCTAACGCCATCCCATCCTAGTTTATCTCAATGCAAGCTGACATTATAACTACTTCGCTTCTTGACAAAACTCAAACTTTAAGCATTCAAAAACCTGCCTCGGGCTTGTCGCTGGTCGGGAGAATTCGAGTTCCCGGCGATAAGTCGATTTCTCACCGAGCTTTGATGTTAGGTGCGATCGCCCAAGGTGAAACTACAATTGAGGGACTGCTGCTAGGAGAAGACCCCCGCAGCACGGCTAAATGTTTCTCGCTCCTGGGAGCCAAAGTTTCTGAACTCAACGCGGAACGGGTGAGGGTCCGGGGCGTCGGAATTGGCGAGTTAGAGGAGCCTGTGGAAGTCTTGGACGCGGGTAATTCCGGCACGACGATGCGGCTAATGTTGGGAATTTTAGCCTCTCATCCGGGGCGTTTTTTTGCGGTAACGGGTGACAGTTCTTTGCGATCGCGCCCGATGTCGCGCGTCATTAAACCGCTGCAACAAATGGGAGCGCAAATTTGGGGTAGAAAAAGCAATTCTTTAGCTCCTTTAGCGATACTCGGACAGCAGTTAAAACCGATTCACTACCATTCTCCGATCGCCTCGGCTCAAGTTAAATCTTGCATTTTGCTCGCCGGTTTGATGGCAAGCGGAGAAACTACAGTCACAGAACCCGCCCTGTCGCGGGATCACAGCGAGCGGATGCTGCGAGCGTTTGGAGCCCAATTGAGCGTCGATCCAGAAACTTGCAGCGTGACAGTCACTGGGCCGACACAACTGCAAGGGCAGAATGTGATTGTACCGGGGGATATTAGTTCGGCGGCTTTTTGGCTAGTTGCTGGGGCGATCGTCCCGGGTTCCGAGCTCGTAGTCGAAAATGTCGGCGTCAACCCAACTCGTACAGGCATTTTGGAAGCTTTGGAG
>Ga0247774_1000500_pt1 | contig 19291 bp, 19 predicted proteins | sample UWRJL001104B6_FD_179933 | JGI IMG/M metagenome (GOLD analysis project Ga0247774, IMG submission 179933) | Plant litter microbial communities from Arlington Agricultural Research Station in Wisconsin, United States - UWRJ-L001-104B-6 | ecosystem: Environmental > Terrestrial > Plant litter >... | reverse complement strand
GTTCGATGAATGCTCGGAAGTGAGAACAATACAAGAGGAGAGTAGGCTCGAGGGCGGTGCAAGCGATGCCAACTCGCTAACGTGCCACTTCAGACTGACAACCGATATTTGCAATCGCACGACGATCAGGTAGCTGGTGAGTGAATCATGCTGTGCGATGCCTATGGCACGTGGTCCAGATAGACCACGCAGCGGCCTGTTCCCAGGCTAATACACCACCCACTCTAACACATAAGCGCAGAGTTCTTTGACGTCAAGTTCTGTCCCTACCAGTCTCTCAATCAGAGTCCCGTTTTCGCTGCTATCAGCAAGAAACATGTTAGTTCCCCGCGTTGCGACCAATAACTGCAATTGAGCTGACGAGGCTCTAGATTATCATTTGCAAGTTAGCAATCGACAAGGAAGCGTCGCAAACCCCTTGCGAAGTTATTGGCATTATCAGGGACAACGATGTACGCGCGCCCAACTTAATAACCTCGCAGCCAAGTCCAATGCGTATTGCTGCCAACTTACCAGACATAGCTGCTAACGCTAGCCACCAGGACACAGCTCTGAACTGCTGTTGCACCTGGTCGAAAGACTCCAAGACGGGACGACCACTTCTTTGCGTCGCGGGCAGGGATAGCAAAGTAAAGGTTTACGACGTCACCGAGAAAAAGCTGGCCCAGGTACGCATGCGTATCCTTGCCGAACAATCAGAGTAGGCTCAGGCAACGCGTTACTAATAGAGTCATGATGGATAGTGCCTGGTTGGTCACGGACGGGTTCGTCCCCCGTCCCCCTTTCCTCCTTCACGACATCCTGACTTGACTAGGAAATCAACGATCTTGCAACTTCGCCGACTGATCCGGCGATAATCGCGTCTGCCTCGGACGATACGACGGTCAGGATATGGAGCCTCGATCCATTGCATGAGAAGCAGCCTTGTCTAGCCCTTCTCGGCGGAGAGGGGCACTGCGCCGGTCTTCTCAGTGTGGTAAGGAAACCCCGTGCGCTGCCCATGATCAGACAGAAAATGCCTTACCGCTCACATATGTCCCTTGACAGGCCTTCCACGATACCGGCCGATACGTGCTCTCGGCTGGCCATGATGGCGTCATCAACCTCGTCAGTCGCCCATTTGAGACGTGCACATCTGATTAGAAGACTCACCAGCCAACAGTGGACGCTACCCGACACTCCGACGGAACCACTGATTCGTCCCGTCGAGTTACACTACTCGCATTTCTCAACCTCGGAGATTCACAGCGCTCTCGTCGACTGGTAGGCAAATGTCCCATTGGCCGTCCTGGTATGGACGTACACCGAATTGGCCCATCCTTAACTCTCTCTCAGCGTCGCTTTCTACGGGGACAATATCCTCTCAAGAGCTTGTCACGATGAAGTCATCGTGCTCTGGAACATCGAAGGCTTCTCGTCCAAAGACCCCCCGCCGCCGCAATCGTCAGCTCCCACCGCCCACGACCCAAGCAGAGTCACACGCTCGGCCTTCAGCAACCCCGTCTCCCCCGCCGGGCCGGCCTTGTACACACGCCTCCTCCACTTCCACACGCCAGGCTGCGGCCCTCAGTTCTTCATGCGCTTCCGCCTCCACCACGTCCCCGATCAACACCACGTTCTCGCCTTTTGTAACGCCACGGGCAAGATCTTCTTTTGGGATTTTGAGCGCTTCCAAGCCTACCTCACCTTTGCCGAGGCCTACAAGTCCTCGGTCGAGAAGAACGAGGCCCCGCCCGCGCGCCCTCCCTGGATGCAACTTACGCACACGAGGAAGCCCGCCCACGCCGGCGACTCGCTGAGTCGAGCGAAAGAGGCCAGCGACATGGAGTCGGGCGACACGGGGTCCGTCTCGGCGTCGGCGTTGGTGCCGACCGTTTTGGCTGCCCAAGCCGACGAGGACGTGAAGAGCACGAAGCTGCTGAGGGACTTCTCGCAGGATACCGTCAACACGTGGGAGTCGAGGTACAATGCCGACTCGCCCCACCGCCATCTCAAGGCCCATAAGGTAGAGTCTGTGAAGATACAGCATTTTGTGGGGCGGCAGGTTGGGTGGAGTCCTGACGGGCAGTGGTGTGTTGTTGTTGGGAGTGCCAACTTGGCCATGGTCTTGCACCGCTGGGCAAAGAAGTGACGGGCTTCCGCCTGGTTACCCCGCACATTACGACGCCAGAAGCAGGAAAAAGTGTTATTTAGGGACAAACAAGTAAAATACAACGGGAAAGACTCGGTCGGTCTTGTCTTCTAAAACATGCCATCGCCTGTGTCATCGTCTTGTGTGTCCACCTCTCCTTCCACCTTATCCCTGAGGAACGACTCCAGTTTATACGCCACCGAACCACCAGCCTTAGCAAGCTGCCCGAGCAGAACCCCTTTCGCCTTCATCCTGATATTTTCCCTCTTCCTCTGGCCCTTTTCCTTCTCCTGCGACGCAGATGCCGGAACATGCAAATCGGCAACGTAGAGCAGCGTCATGCCCCAGAGATTCAGCATCTCCTTGTCCGTCTTGTACGGAGATTTCTCCATAAGAGGCTCCAGCCGCCCTAGCACGTTTTCTATTTGCCGCAAGGCCTCTCTGCGAATCCTTTCCGTCTCTTTCGCGCGGTACTGGTCTTCCATATCGAGGATCATGCTCTGAAAATCCTCTTCGGATCCGGCTAGTCCTTCGCCATCTTCGGCAAGCATGGAAAGACCCAGGAGTCCTTCTTCTGCGTTGTTCCCTTCATCTTCAATCGCCTCCTGCCGCTCCCTCGCACGTGTCTCCAGCCTATGCAAAGCAGAAACCTGCTCGGCATGCGTATTATACACTTCCGTATTCAGTAAAGCGGGCCAAAAGTGCAATGCCGAAACCTGATGCGGAAAGTCGCGATTATACGGATATCTCGCGATGAGGAACGAGAGAAATTCTCTCACCCGCGGCATATTCTTCGCAGAACCCCACCGTACCGGTTCAGAGGGGTCCCCTTGGTCGCTACCACCGTCCTCGTCCTCTCCATCACGCATGAGGACTTCCGTCATGAGCCCCCACAGGCCATGCTGCCGCAGGTCGACGTCTTCGTTCCTCGCACTGCTAAAGGAAATTTCGTGGGAGTGTACGAAGATGCCCATCAGCTTCTTGGCTTTCCGGATGTGACCCTGCTGGATCCAAATGGTGATGGCTTCGCGGGCTTGGGCGTAGACCTTTTCTCTTGCCATCAGTCCTTTAACTTTTTCCTCATCTAGTTTCCCCCTTTGGGTTCCGTAAACCTCGTCTTCCTCTTCGCCATCTTCGACAATAGCGTCGTCCGCCATGTCCTCGCCCTCAGCTTCGGCGTCGGGTTCATTGAAGCCCTTGTGTGGGAATTTGGCCCAGAGTCGTCGCGGGACTTGCTTCAGTTCTGAATGGCCGGCCACCCTAAATTGCTTGAGCGTGCCGGGCCGGTGGCTAAGGGGGTTGATGACGTCGGGCGGTAGCTCTGAGGCGGACTCGAACTCTACGTGGCTCCTTTTGGGTCCCAGAACCGTTGGGGTGAAATAGTACTGAGAAGAAGGGTCCATTTTGGAGGAGCCGGATTTGGTTATTTCGAGATTCTTGCTCTGTGCAACCGGGTTGGAAAAGCAATAGGAGGAAAACAAATACAGAAGGGAAGGTGAAAGTACCGGGGAAAGTAGAACCCGAAAATGAAACCAAAAGTAGGACCAGAAGACAAAGCCCGAAAAATGAAGAAAGGAGAATAGGGGGGAAACCGAAAAGAAGGGCGGGAGTATACCTCTTTCTGCCTCCAGCCCTGAGTAAAGCCGTCCAAGATTTCGGCGAACAAGGTCTAATAAGTTGCGAGAAAAGGCTCGGGAAAAAGCTCATAAAACCCTAACCTGAACACGATCACTTGCTATCAAATGAGAGCGCGGGCTTCAAGCCTATCGAGCAGGAAACGGGACAGGAGAATAGGAAAGAAGTTATTGGGGTATGTCTCTATCATGGGGTGCTAGGTGCTATTTGAGTGCACTCCGCCGAAAACAAGACCCTGGAAGTCAGTCCCCCAAATCTCACCCTTATGACACCACCCTATTCTAGGCGGGCATTGTAGCCCGGTAAACATCCTTCATCCCAATGCTCCTCTATGCTGATATCCCATGTGTATACCATCCAGACGCCGCACCCATGATTAGTGTTGTCTCCTATAGGTAACCGACCATTTTCATGTTTCCACTACTTTAATCATCCACTGGCCTCTCTTCGACATCTTCATACTCATCATCCGACTCCTTTCCATTTTCCGCTGCCCTCGTCGCCACCGCGGCGGCCTTCCTCACTTCCCTCCTATGATTCACCGCGATGACGTGTCCCCCACCCATCCGGCCGAAAAAGTCTTCAGTCCGAATCCCCCGGATATGATTCGGGTTGATCGACGGCGCCGACACGCTCCCCTGATGCTGACGAAGATACTCCCTGACCGGCACCATGGCAGCATCTCTACACGCCTCCTTGATGTCGCTCCCGGACATCCCGGCTGTTACCCGCACAATGTACTCGAGATCAAACGCCTCTGAGTCCGTCTTCGTGTCCTCCAGTATTAACTGCAGAATCCTCCGACGCTGGTCCTTCCCCGGAAGCGGCACCTCGAATTTCTTCGGCATCCGCCTGAGGATAGCATCATCGATGTCGTGGATTCGGTTCGTTGCCCCAAGGACCACGATACGCGCGGGCATGCCTGATGTGGTCGCCGAGGCAAGGCCATCCCAGAGCGTCATGAATCTAAGACGATTCGGGTTAGAGTCCAGAAAATAAACCTAAAGGAGCTATGACGCTGGTATTTTAAACTCACTCCGCCTTGACCATTGCACTCGCTTCATGGTCGCTGTTCGCGCGCATCCGCAGGACCGCATCAATCTCGTCGATGAAGACGATGGCAGGTTGCATTTTCCGTGCCAGAGTAAAAACCGCCCGGACAAGCTTGTTCGAATCGCCATACCACTTCTCCAGAAGCGTAGAGATGTGGAGGTTGATGAATGACGCGCCGCTCTCGTGTGCCAGAGCCTTTGCCAACATCGTCTTTCCACACCCCGGTGGGCCATAGAGGAGAACGCCTGACGGTGCTGATAGGAGAGATCCGCCGTGAGAGTATAGCTGAGGCATCGTTAAGGGATATATGACGGATTCTTTCAATTCCTCGATGATGCCGTCCAGGCCACCAATATCTGCCAGGTGTTAGCAACCTCCTGCCGAGATATTCCTCCACGGGGACAAACGGGGGCTGTCTAACCGTTGAAGCCGACGGGTATATCCTGGGGCGCCACCATGTCCATCGCCACGATATTTTCGTACTGGTTTAGTGCCAGATCTTCTACCTTCCCCCGTCGCAGTGCACTGTCTTCTGACGAGCCTCCTTCGACGCCCTGTTCCTTATCCCGCTGCCGTTGTAACCGCTCTAAGTGTGCCTTTGCTCTCAAGCTCGCCTGCTCGTGCTTTTCGCGGTCTGGATCGGCCATGGCCTGCGATAGGAGTTGGTGGATCACATAGCCGCCAGCAGCAGCCTTGGAGCAGCTGTTAGCAATGAAGGGTCTCGCATTCTCAGTCATTACGGTTTGCGGACAGACACCTACCAACGTTGTGAACCACGCAAAGTCCCATAAGTAATTCTCAAATCTCCGCCGGTCTGACATTCTGATTGATTTGTTTCTGCCTTCCTCCTAGATCCAGGTGTCAAGGTGTGAAATTAGTCCTTCTTAGGCGGCCGTCAAGGTTTGCTCTCAAGTTTGCCTTCAAGTTGGGAGGAGTACCGCGGCTATCTGCGCTCTTCGGATCGCTAGGGTGAAACTACAGCTTTGAGGATGAAGTAGTAATCGCGTGGATATAGAGGCCTGTTGTAGCTTCCGCCCCAAGACTTACGCGATAACCCACGCTGGGACAAATTTCACATGGGCTTGCCGTTTTTCGTGTGAATGACTGACTGGTCGGCGCCTCGCCGCCTGTGACGTACTCTAATTCTGTGAGCTGCGAGCAGCTGGCAGCAGACGTGGACCGTGCGCTTCGAAGCAGACTCACCAGCCGAGGTCGGAATCGCCAAATTAGGACTAGCATTGTTGACATACTTCCCAAACCGTTCACTTCCCTTGTCAACAACGACACCTGGAGTCTGGACATCCCTCGCATTCAGTAAATTCAAAGTTTCAAGCTTGCGAAAGACGCTCTTACGAGTGTAGTGGTTGATTGGCGCGGTTTCTGATCTTCTATTCGCATCACATCGTCTGCTGCCAAACAGAAACTTCAGCCTACCGCTTTATACACACTTGCGCAACCCTCGCATTCACGATGCCTGGGGCAAGGGTAAAGCCGTTCCTAGCGAATCTGGTCGACTCCGACCTAGAGGAGGACACGACGGAGCTTTCGGTCATTGCGAAACCGGCAACCACGAAGACGATGCCCGCCGCAAAGAAGGGGCGCGGGCGGGCCGCTGCCAGCGCGAACAAAGTCACCAAGTCGACGCGTCGCCGATCGAGCGGACGGATCGCCGCCACCGTAGCAGCCAAGGCGGAGGTGATTGAGGTTCTCACGGACAAGACGAATCAGCAGGCAGTGCGCCCAGCACGGAAAGGCGACAAGGCTGGTGGCGACGGCGAAGATGTCGGGATGTTGGAGGAGGTGGTGTCCGAAAAACCGAAACCGTCGCGTGGTCGGCCGCCGAAGAGTGCGCAAGGGCATCCTCCGAACCCCAAGGGACGGAAGGCGCAGCAGAAAGCTGTGCCGCAAGCAGAGGCGGACATATCCGAAACCAAGGACTCGGAGGCTATGGACCTCGATGATGACGACGAAGCGCACGACCAGCTGGAGGATCTTCCCGCAAAGGGCTCGTCTCTTTCTGTGTCTTCGCAGGCCTTACCGGCGGTGCCTTCAAGTGCGCGAAGTCAGCGCCATGTCGTCGACCCGGACATGAGCGACTCATCCGTACGGAGACGTCTTGGGGAGCTGACGAAGAAGTATGATGTACTGGAGGGAAGGTACCGGCAGCTGCAGGAGGTTGGCACGAGGGAGGCGGAGAAGAACTTTGATCGATTGAAGAAGCAGACTGATGAGAGAGCGCAAAGTAAGGGTCCCTTCCCCGCGAGCAGAGCGTTGACTGACGCGAGACCAACCACGCAGCATCCAGGCAATTGGTCGCCGAGCTCAAAGCCGAGCTAGCCGAGCAAAAAGGAGTGGCCAAAGAAGGCCAGCAGCTGCGTAAGACAATAGCAGGGCACGAGACCACGATTACGGAACTCCAGAAGCAGGTGTCGGTGCTCTCCGAAGGGCTGGCACAGAGTAAAAAGGAAAACAAAGCTTTACAAACAAAGCTGGCGGTCAGTCGATCGGCCGAGGCGTCCAACGCGATCAAGGGCACGTTGGCGGGAGGCAAGGCCAACGGGAGCGCCGGTCAAAATGGTGCGGCCAACAAGGCTGCCGATGCTGTGCATGCTGCGCAGCTGAAGGAAGACCTCTTCAGCGACCTCACCGGATTGATTGTTACGGGGGTCAAGTTCCACGACAAGGAGGACATATTTGATTGCCTCCAGACTGGCAGGAACGGGAGTAAGTGTTGGCAACCTAGCCAGCCTCGCCAATCTTTTGCTAACCGACCTTTGCAGCACTTCACTTCAAGCTCTCCATCGAGACGGAGATGACGGGCGATGGCTACGAGGAAGAACAAGTCACGTACCGGCCCCAACTTGATCCCAGCCGGGATAGGAATCTCATGGACCTGCTGCCGGATTACCTGGTTGAGGAGATTACATTTCCGCGGCCGCACTCGGCCAAGTTTTACACCCGGGTCCTCAAGGCCCTAACCGAGCGGCCGGACGAAGATTGAATACTACTTACTGCGAGACTGTTATTGTAAAGTTTGACGGAGCCGGTTGGTCATGGCGCGGGAGGGAAGTTAGATTTTGGATCAATTAGTCGGCTGATACCCATGTTGCCGCCGGTGTTTGGTGCATAGATGGGCGAGGAGAGTGTGGGCTAGGCTAATGGACGGGGTGGGTTACGATGCCTGGTAGAGTGGATGCCTGTTCACCATGTTTTTTGTCCCAGTGTTGGTGTTTACCAGTCACTTAGTTGGATTGAAATCCAGATTGCATTCATGCCTACATCTTTTGCTCGGACATCTTGGTTAGTACATGAGTAGAATCTATTTTTTTCTCAGCCTAGGAACCTTGCAGGTCGTGATGGCTCGGCTATCTTCCAACCATGAATAACATAACGATGTACAAAAAAAAAACCAAGGGCAAAACACAACACAAGTAAATAACATGATCCCTATTTCCTCAAAGCACGTAATTCGGTTTTCCGCTCTTGTGGCCAAGACTAACAACTGCCTTCAACTTCACTCCATATCCCCCTTTTCACATTCTGCTCTCCTCACCCTACCCGCGTGATAAAAATCTAATAGTTGTCTGCTTCGCTCAACATCTTAAGGTATGTCGTAAATGGCCTTCAGCTTAACAATAAGTTTCCACTCATCTTGTGACACTTCGGTGCGGTAAAAGTTCTTGAGGCAGTCAATGCTGGCACGAGAGATGAGACTGTAAAGGATGTCCTTCTCTTCTAGTTGCCGACCATAGGTAGGTTGGTGGCCACCCATTTCAATTTTGACGGCGACCGACGGTTGGCCCTTCTTGCAGATGTCGATCTGCTTGTGATCTCGCTCAATTGAAGTCCTGTTTGTCTCTGTTAGCAATGCCCATCGAAAAAGGGCCGAGAAGGGTGCAAGGAAAACATACACTCTGCCCATGCTCACAACGTCCTTGACGCCCGTCACCGGATTGGTCTTGATGGCGGCGATCGGTGTGTTGAGTCTCAGGTTGCCCTCAGTCACGTCAACGCCTACGACAATTGGACTCGTCTTGTTGAAGACGGCAACGGGGCTCAGGACGCAGGGGAAGACAGCCAACATCTTGGACTCTTCCTTCTTCTTTTCCAGCATCTCGGCTTCATGCTTCTTGAAGGCATCGAAGAGGTGGTAGATGATGTCTGCCGTGAAAATCTTGATGCCCTGCTCGTCGGCATAGGCTTGTGCCTCTTTGTCCACCTTGACGTCGAAGCAGAGCATGAGGGCATGGTCCGGCGACTTTTCGAGCATGATGCCACACTGCATGACATCCCGCTTGAAGACGGGACCAATGCCGACGTTTGCGACGGGAATTTTGCTTTGCTTCAAGAAGTCGAGAAGAGCCTCTAGAGAACCAAGCGTGGACGCCTGCACGCTCACACCGCGACCGGATTTCTCCACCCGGCTGAAGAGCGTGGCCAAATCCGACTCGACCTCATCTTCGAGCTCGGACTCATCGTCGTCTTCGCCAATGACCAAAAGACGAGAGCCGGCGATGGCGCCTTCGAGACCTGGGGCGCTGATCTTGACACCCATGGCCGCCTTAACCTCCTTGTTGTGAACGTAGGCCGATTTGAGACGAAGTTCCTTCATGGGCGCCGGCGTTAACAGGGCACGAATGTTGGTCTTTATTGCCCCTTCGACGCCGCACAAGACGATACGGTCGCCTTCTCGCAGAATTCCGTTGGAAAGAATAACGTCGATGGTCATGCCGAATCCTTCAATGGCCTTGACTTCGAGAACCGTCGCCTCCAGCTCCGACAGGTACATGAGCGAACCCGCCATTCGCTCCTGCGTCAACTGGATGAGCAGCTTCAGCATATCAGGAATGCCCTCGCCCGTGTGGGCCGACGTGGGGATGAGCGAGACGTATTTTGCCATGGACTTGTTCTCGTAGAAGAGCTCCGAGTTGAAACCTTGTTCGGCAAAGGCAATCTTGGTCTGCTCCAACCGCATTCGGAATTCGTTTTGGACTCCCCTGCTCTGAAGAGCCAAACTCTCTTGGAAGCCGTTGTTGTCCACCTTCTTCCAGCCATAGAGACGATCAATCTTGTTCAGCGCCACGACGAAGGGCGTCTTGCGGTCTCTGAGAAGCCTCATCGACTCCAGAGTCTGCGGCTCAAGACCGTGCATGATGTCCACCACCAAGATGGCAATGTTGCAGAGCGAAGATCCGCGAGACCGAAGGTTGGAGAAGGACTCGTGACCAGGTGTGTCGATGACGAGAAGACCTGGAACCTTGAACTCGAACTTGTTGTCCTGGTTAACCACGGCAGTCTTGAGCTTGAGAGCCTCTGTCGGGAAGTATGTAGCGCCAATTTGCTGGGTAATCCCACCGGCTTCGCCCTCTTGCACGTTGGTCTGACGGATCTTGTCCAGAAGCTTAGTCTTACCCGTATCGACATGGCCGAGGATGCAGCAAATTGGGGATCGAAGATTGTCCTTTGACCGGGCTGCCAGTGCCGCTTGGTGTCTTTGCTCACGTCTTTCCGCCGCTTCTCTCTTGCGCTGGAGTTCAGCGAGCTTAGCTTGGCTGGTGGCCTCGTCTTCTTCTGAGCTCTCTTCGTCAGAATCCTCCGCAGCCTTCGATCTTGTCCGCAGCGACTTAGACTCCCCATTGGCCTTCGCCGCTTTCTTCTTTTCCAGCTCCTCGTCAGTATCTGCATCCCAGCTCTCCTTGACATCGTCCTCCTCTTTGGCTGCTGTCTCCCAGTCTTCCTCATCGTCACTGCCCACTGCTTTTGCCTTAGCCGCAGCATCAGCGGCCTCTGCCTCGGCCTTCTCTCGCGCTGTCTTTTCTTCGGCTTCCCGGGCGGCCTTCTCGGCGAGCTGCCTTGCCCGATCAGCTGCCTCTGCGAGAGCCTTCTCCTCGTCGATCTGCCATGCAATTAGAGACACTCCTTGGCCAGCTGCGGATAACAGGCTAAGAAAATAGAAAAGAGGGTAACACGTCATACCTTTTCTTGCATCTTGTTGCCTTTCTTCCGACTGTCATAGACGACCTTCTTGGGCTTCTTGTCCTGACCCTCGCCATCTCCCTCGAGGCCGCCCACTTTTATGCCGGCGGCCATCATCTGCTGAAGCTTCCTCTCATTACGGGCCTTCTCCTCCTTCTGGGCCTTGGTCATGTATTTGCCCTCCTTCTTGAGCTGCTCGATCCTTTCCTTCTCCTTTTGTTTCTTTAGCGCCTTCTGCTCTTCCCTTCTTTTGGTTTCTTCGGCGCTCCGCTTCTCTTCTTCCTCCAACTTGGCCTGTTCCTCGGCAGCCAGACGTGCCTCATCGTCCATGCGCTTTCGCAGCTCCTCCTGTTGCTTTTGGATCATGGCCAGGTGCGCGGGCAGCTTCTTCTTCTTGCCCGCCTTCTCGGAGGCCGCCGTCGAGGGTTCAGGGGCGGCAACTGGAGTCTCTTCCACGGCAGGCTTCTCGGGTTCGGGCGCCTTGGTGGCAGGGCCGGCCGCCTTTTTCTTCTGGGCCTAAATAGCGACGGTTGTCAGTACCATGCACGCGTGTGACAATTTGGCCAGAGGTCAGGAATCCGTACAAGCTCCTTCTTGCGCTGCTTCTCCTTCTCCTTCTTCAACTTCTCCTTCTCAGCCTTCGTGAGCACACGTCCGCCCTCGGCAGTATCGTCAACCGTAGCCTCAACCGGCGCCTTCTCGGCCAGATCGCCCGCAGGCCCCGGAGTGGCTCCACCGGCATCCTCGCCCTCGACTAAATCATCGACGATGCCCTTCTTCTTTCGCTTTTCCTTTCGCTTGTTCAGGACGGCCATGAGGCCGCCGCCACCACCTGCGGCCGCATCATCGTTTTCGTCGGCGGCCGGCGCTGGCGGGGCTTCACCGAGCGCCTCGGCCTCCCAGTCGTCGTTGCCCGCCTTCTTAACTCCCTTTTTCTTTGGCGGCGGCATTTCGAAGATGCGCGTGGTTGTTGTTGATGCGGTTGTTTTGAATATCGAAATCTTGATGTTTCGGTAGCACGAAAGAAAGGAATTTAGTATGGAGGTGCGGGGCACACTGGGGCAGGGCGAAGCGGCGTGGTGGGGCAAGGGCTATTCCGGCACCTGCCGAAATTCGTAGGGGCGGCGACTGCTAGGCTGCAGTATTGCTCCTGTCAAGTCAAGTACGAGAAAGGGCGGAAAGAAGATTAAAAAAATTTCCCTTCCCTTTCCGATTTTCCTTTCCGATTTTCCTTTTTGTCTTCCATCTTTCATTCTAAGTATATACCTTGTCTACCGAACCCATCACTTCCAATGCATCGGCTTACTTTTCTTCCGTGTTTGGAGAAACTTAGTCCGAGCATCAGCTGAGATTTGAAGACCAAAACTAGAATCTAGGACTCCTTTCTCGATGAGTGCCTTGGCACAATGCCGTACCGTTGTCCCTTTTTTGAGTCCCGCTGCACCTACAAATAGAGACAGCCATCAGAAAACAGGTCTGAGGAAATACCGAATAACGTCGTACGCCAACCCCATGTACTTTTCTTCTTCATCGTCGCCCTCGAATCCATTCGTCCACTGGCCTCCGTCCAGTCCATCCAGACACTCTTTGAAGAGAGCTACATCATCCGGAGTTTCTAACAGGAAGCCTAGCGCCCCTTTGTCCAATAGTATCTTCAGAAAATCGCCGTCAATGTGCGATTGCCTTTTCATGTCAGGCTCCGACGAGGCCTTCTGCCTCGGCTTCTCCCTGCCCTTCAAGAACTTGTACGCGTTCCTGACACCGAGGTTGTTGATGAGACGAAGGAACCGCCAGCCGGCCTTGTCCAAGACGATAACGTGCTGCATGGACCCGTCTAGACAAGCGCCGAAAATTTCTGCGTCGTCTACGGTGCTGGCGATGCGTCCGAACCTGGGTGTGCTATCCAACCGCCACCAGGCCGGCCTAGTGTGTGCTCGGCCGAACTTCCTCACCATAGCAGGAACGGCCCCACCAAACAACATTTCCAGATGGCGGCCATTATGTGCCCCGCCGCCAGTAGCCCATAGGCCTGCGACCTGGCTATCTCTATCGCTGACTAGGGCGATCGGCCAGGCGTTCTGCCCACCTTCTGAATCGCCTAGTTCCATCATGTGCGTTGTCCGTCGCTTGACCGGGTCGAGGTGGCCCGCGTCGCTCATAGCAACATGCTCTTCTTCCTGAGCTACCTTCAAAGAGATAGCTTGCAGCGAATCTTGCAGCGTGACGGCGAAGAGGGTTCCCTCCCTCGAGATGCTAATTGACATGACGGGCGAGTCGGCCTCAATTTTCGCTCTCGACCTCAATCTCTTATCCACCGAGTCAAGATATTCCCAATGAATAGTCGAGCCGCAGCCAAGGAATATGTTTTCGTCTTGGGCCATGATACTGTGGACTGGTTGCTCCGAGGAATCCGTCTTGAAGCGAGTCTTGTAGTGAATCTCCCTGCCTTTCCATTCCGCCGAAATGACGATGAGCCGACCGGTTTGCGTGCCTGCCAGCAGATAGGCGAAGCGTTCTCCTGATTTCTCGTAGATCCACTCATGCAGAGCATGGATCCGGTCCCCATCTTGGCCCAGGCCTTTGACAAAGTCTCTGTCTTCCTCGCCGTTGGATCCTTTTGGCCTTGACTCCAACTTTCCTGTATTAGGATCGACAAACATGAGAGTAGGTGCGTTGTCGCAGACGACCGCCACAACAAGACACTGTAGAGAATGCGAATATATCACCCTCAGCGGCTGGCAGCCCAGAGGCATCTGTCTTGGTAGGAGTTCGGACGAGTTGCCGGGCGATGTAACGAGCAGTCGACTGCTGTTAGCCGCCATCAAGACAAGGGGGTTGTCTGATGAGCCACATGGGACGTATGCCACCGAGTGCGTCTTGAAAATCTCGACATCCTCCATACTTCCAGGCAGGTCGGCCATCCTTACCGGTATCAGTCTCTCCCGGCCACGAAAGTGCTTGCCGGTGTGGACGTCGTAATCTTTGAAAAGAACCACATCCGTGTCCCAACATGCGAGCACCGAGTGTACCGGAGCCGGAGCATCGGCTGTTGCAACAACCTCAACAGGAGCCGAGCTGACGTGGTCGACGCGACATGTTGCTCCGAGGTCTGGGAAACTCGTAATCTCCATGGTGACCAAGAACCCGCCGCGAGAGCCTCCTATGACAACTGTCTTCTCTTCGGATTCGTAAATAACGGCAAGGCTCGTGATGGCCTGAATGGGAGATTCGAGCTGCGTCGAAGGTGTGGTTCGTAGTCCGTTGGAATCGGATCCGTTTTCTGTAAGGCACCATTAGTCTTTATGTCGCCCATGTCACCCAAAGAACTAGGGAGGGAGGAAATACCAGCCAGGATACGGATTTCCAGAACCGGACCCGTTCCGTCAGTGTCAACAGGATAGAGACACACGGATGTGTGGTCGATCTGCCACAGCACGGCAAGAATGTGGCGCTGGCCCCTGACGACACAGAATTCGATACATGTTGGTTCTAGCTCGAGGTGGTGAGTGCGTAGGGTCGAGGGAAGAGCCGCCCTGTCCATTATATGGATCTGGAATCCCGCTGAATCCTGCGTCGACATGGTCGAGAATGCTACCAACTCCCCCCTAATGCAGGCATTCTCTGCCCTGACTCCTGCTATGCCAAGAATATGTTCCAGAGAGAGCCGTGTCCTGTCGAATGCATGTTAGATAGTGAACACGAGCAACGCAGCGGAGCCCCGTACCTCTGTGAAGGGCCTATGATGCTGATGGAGGTTTCCGTGACTTGACAAATTTCTGGGTCCTTCGTCGCAGCCAACGTCCGTGATGCTGTATCAAAGCCGTATTGCTCCCCGACGTCCTCCATGTCAATTTCTTCACCGTTGGGAATATGCTGAACCACTGACGAACTGTGGTAGCTCAGCAGCACGGTGAGCCCGCCTTCCGAGTCGGCGAAGCCCCATATTCGGTGGAGAGGTATCTCATGGTCCAGGTCAATCGTGATAGCCGCCGGAATGCCTTGTCGATGTTCTACTATGCTACCGTCGATACCTCGTCCCGCTGTCGTGAAGAGCCGATCGCAATTGATGGCGTCGCGAGGGGACCGTTTTCGCCATGGCATGATGGCAGGCCGATCGTCTCCGTGCCCGATCGGTTGGTTCCAGCTGAGGAACTGATCGGTGGTAGCAAAATCAAGGGCAGGAGACCAATTCGGAATCGAGCCGATTATACGAGGTTTCTCTCGCGGGCCAACCTACGCCTGTTAGAGACAAACAGAAGGACGAAGGAAAGCAGAGCCCTTACCTCCCAGACCGTTCCGCCGCCGAAATTCCCCCCAATCACGAGAACGTCTGACAGCTGTGTGCCGATGACAGCAAACGCTTTGAAGATGCTCGTTTTGGTCTGAGCCAACTTGAGGGTTGATTCAATGTTGTCGTTTGTATTTGGGGTCGACTCGAGGTAAAATATGCTTCCATCTTCCCTGGCTAGGTAGATATGATCGTGTTTCTCGAAGAAATCCTTCCTCCGAAGGGGACGTGCCCAGGCTGTCCAAAGCGGAGGCCGGCGCCCGATATGATGTTCGGAAGCCGGGTATGATTCCATCTCCACGTCCTCAAGCTTGGAGGTGCCGCCGACAACGACTTCGGGACAGACGACGATGGAATTCTCGAAGACGAAAAGAAGGGATATGTTGACTGTCAAGGGAATCAGTAGCAACGGCATCTTGTGTTCATTGCCCAGCTTGAAGCCCCCCTTTTCATAGAAGACTGGTCCCAAGTCATCTCCAAACTCCCAATCGTACGTGACAACAACTGTGGTGCCTTCCCCGTCCTCGCTCAGGATGACAAAGCACAAAATAACACTCTCGTCATCCTGTGGTTGTGGAAACAAAAACTCCATCTTGTGAATCTTTCCTCTGATGGGATGGCCGCTGCAACTAACAATAGGCTCGATTGATCCCTTGTTCTGGTACTGGTCTAATAGCGCCTCGAACAAGGCCAATTCGTAGACGAGAAACTGATTTCCGGCCGCGGAGACGGCCATGTAGTGAGAGCTCGGATCAATAGCGAGCTGGAAAGGGCCGGGGGAATGCCAAACTGCTGAGTTGGACGGCGGAGAGACGTGCGAGCAGACAAAGTCGACAGAGCCATTGGGGTCTTCTCTGAGGAATAAGAAGACAAAGCGGCCAAGCCCGAGCAGGAGAACGAGCACTTGCGGCGGTAGTTTGAGTCCGACGTGTTGGCTTTGAGACCGACCCCCTTCCTGGTGCAAGTGTTGGGACTCGGTCATGTCGACATCGTCTTCGTGAGTTGCCGTCGACGGATCATAGAAAGAACCGAGGACGGCTGCCGCTTGGATGCAAAGACCAAAATCGTTCTTCCTTGCCACATGGTGCAGTTGGCCGTCCCGAAACTCTTTAATCTCAACGTAGTAATCCTAGCGAGGCCGATTAGTCCCGAGGAACCGAAACTGGCCGGTCAGATGCAAACTCACGCTGATGAAGGCCACATCGTTATGCGACGACGACCGGAGGCGGACCGGGATGATTTCATGCACGGCCGGACTCTCGACAACGGTTCTTGTCAGCACGCCGCATGTTGGCGATTCTCTAGACTTTGCTGGGTTTGCTGGAGAAGATTTATCGTCCCCAGCAAAAAAAGTTTGGATGTCGACCGTCTTCGACACCCATTCACCGTTCCTGAGGACGTTGGTCTGGAACGCCATTGCCGCACTTCATTCTGCTGCACGGTGTCCTCTCGCTCGCCCACAGACTCCTCGCCGAGAGAGATGTTACTCCGACGCCTTCGAGCCGGATCAGGTCGCCTGGCATTTAGCTCGACCAGCCGAGTCAGTTTATCACGACGCCGTGCAGCGCAAACCTGCCTCGCTGACAGGAACGTGCTCGGCGCCGCAGATTCCGCGCACCACTGGCTGCGAATTCCGGAATAAAGTAGATATAAGCAAGGCCGAGAGTCGACGGGAGCAAGATGTCTGGCAACGACGTGGACGTTTTTCCTCTCAAGCTCTCAAGCTCTCCTGCCTTCTCCCTACCTGTGCTCACGAGCCGGGAGCAGATTCGGAAAGACGACGACCACTCTGAATGGAGACGACGTGCAGGAAGCCGGGAATTTTGAGATATCTGTGTTCGGGACGACTTGACCTATTATTAACTAGGCCCAGTTTGCGACCCGTTGTTAGTTGGGATGCTTAATTTTTTTCTCGCTTCAACTTGAGGGCGGAAGACACGATTTCGTTCTGTCGGGCAGATAGCGTAATTGCTAGCCGCAGTTTTGGGACCTGCACTCCGTACAGGTCGAACTGGGGGGGTGGTAAATTCAAATTGGTATACGAGGGAGGAAAGGACTGTGATGCACCAGTTCAAGGCAACCTTCTACCCCGCGGACTGTCACACAAATTTGGGATTTTGGAGGTGGCCAAATAGTGTTATTGAGTAGAAATAGTGAGTGCAGCGACATCAAGGTTGGCAGGCATTGTGATGGTTGATGAGAAACTCTCATGGGAAGGTGTGATGTACTTGGTCACCCGTGAGAGAGACAAAAAGAGAGGGAAAACCCATGAGAGTAGGAGAGAAATGGACGAAAGGGACCCGCTTGCCAGACCCTGCCGCTACGAAGCAAAACTATCCAGGCTTATTGTTGCCTCGTGCAGTCTTTTCCCACGGCAGCTCAAATGACACCAACATGCACGAACCAGTGTTGGAATTGCCCGTAGACCCATGATTTTTCCTTGGGTAGGGCGCCCTAGAGAAAACAGGCCGGCAGGTTTTTACAGGTTAGAGGACAGGGTTCCAGTCGTAGCAGCTGGGCAGGCGATTCCCGGTCTTCAGTGTCGGTCCCGGCGTGTGTGCCAGTCAAGCCAGTGCAGAGATTAGGCCGCAGCTCGCCCAGGGAAGTCTGGGAAGCTGGTGAAGTGCGGCGGGGAACATTACAGACGGGGAATTGGCCACCAGGCGTCGAAGCGTCGAAGCGTCGAAGCGTGCATATTATTACAAAGCATGTGTACATGTCTACGAAGGGCTACTCATTAAGGTGAATTTCACCGTCGCCGCCCAAACAAATTAGTAGCCTCGAACCATTCTAATGCATACGACCGCGCCAGCACAGATCATCTGACGGGCCTGCTTTCCACCTTCCACAGTCCATATCGGACTGGCGGCTGCTACCAAGTTTGTTGTAGTTATCAGGGCCGTTCCTGGTCAAAGTCTGCATCGTTTGCATCGTTTGCAAATGAAACAGTTTAACGGCAATAGCTAAGATGTGTTGGCATATGATTTAACCTGCACGTCATCGCTGGTCTTATTACATCTACACTTCGCCGCTATCAACAGGGGGTCTTGTCATTGCTGAGGAAAAAGAATGCCTATTCGAATGCTTAATTTCGTACAATCCGCTGACGAGTGGAAGGAACCCCTGTCCATGCTGCCGAGATCCACTTCAGATCACTCACATCTGGGCCATCTATGTCGATACAACATCCGAACCTTTCGCTTATCGAAAGTGCCAGCTGCCCAACGGCTCGAGTCATAGTTCCTACCAAGTAATATGACAATGCAGAGGTGCAGCTAGTCCAGCCCCAGCCCGGCCAAATAGAACATGAACTGCCTGTCTGTAGACATAGCTCTGTAGATTCTGCTACCTCCCTGACGGATACTGTATGACGTACTCAACTGCCTCGGTCGCAAGATGGGTGTGTGGTGGCCGGATGACCCGATGGCCCATTTTTGCCATCTTCATCTTTGGTCACCGAACATGCAGTTTGGTGCAGTTCGTTCTGCATGAAGGGTAGGAAGAAGGAGGTTCTGGCAAACCGAAGCCATTGACAGGGGCATCCCGGGATGGTCTGCCTTGACCATGTCGAGGCCTATTGTGCAAGCCAGCCAGCATTCAAACAGCGCAGACAGCACCAAGGTGCAGGAGGACGCACCTGGCTCGTTCGCTCCTTGGCTCCCTGACGCATCCATCGTCATGCAGGTCGCGCCACGGCCGAAAGCCTCCTGCCGCCAGCAGCTAGAACACCACCTCCGACAGGCACGAGCTTTGTTCCATTGTCGTGATGCTTGGCGATTCCCTGGTTCGTCAAGTGTCTTCTGGTGGCCGGGGAATGCCAGGCAACCGCGCACGCCTCTGACCGAGCAAGCGAGTAAGCGAGTACGAAGTACCTGTCACACGGTGCAGGATGATATAATCGATGCTGCGGTTGCATCCAGAGCGATGAAAATGATGCTTGGACCTGCAAGGCCCACCAACGTTGATGATACCAATCATGCTTGGTACGTCTTAATCCTGATCCACATCTGAAGAGTTAAAAGTCCATAGCTTCTAGTCTCCAGAACGGCTGTCAACATTCGAAGGTAGTGCTGTTGTCGTATTGACCAGTGAGCGCATGGAGTAGGGCCTACCGTAAAAACTCGAAAAATCGGATCAGGCGCTTGGGCCGCATGCCCCCTACAAGCGTCCCGCCACCATTCTTTTGGGCCTAGTTTTTGACTACTGAA
>Ga0247774_1000499_pt1 | contig 19300 bp, 24 predicted proteins | sample UWRJL001104B6_FD_179933 | JGI IMG/M metagenome (GOLD analysis project Ga0247774, IMG submission 179933) | Plant litter microbial communities from Arlington Agricultural Research Station in Wisconsin, United States - UWRJ-L001-104B-6 | ecosystem: Environmental > Terrestrial > Plant litter >... | reverse complement strand
CCAGTTGCTTTTCAGGGATCTAGCTGGAGATGCAACGGGCATGTAATCAAATGGCGACTCGTCCGCAGCGTTCGCAGCCCGTTGGGCTCTCTTCTTCAGTACACCGTCGAGACAGAGCATTTTTTTTAAGAAAGAGCGGAAATTGCACACAGCAAGAATATAAAGCCATATTGCTCATACTAACTTGATATAGACTCTGGGAAACTTGAATGTGGTTTGACAATATTCACCACGAGCTCAATAGCGTGCGGTCTCTTTCTGGTCACTTCAAGCGACCGCGCCGAACAAACAAGTCTGAATGCACACTCAGTGGTGAATCAACTACCGAAGGTGTTCTCAACCTTTACAGAGGAGGTTTGTCAGCGAATATGTGAACTTTAGGTCATTATTTGTGGTTTTCAATACGAGAAACTAGTTACTCAACGAATGTAGCTTGCTGCTGCCTCGTCTACTCCTTCCATCCCCATTTGCTAGTACCGGCAGCACTCTCGCCTTTCTCACCTCCCTTTTCTTTTCCAATCTCGCTCGCATCGGCATCCCGTGAGAAAGCCACTTCGCTGCCTCCGCTTCTGCCCCCAGGCTAACCTTATTTTCATCGGCACGACTGCCCTAATACACAAGGGCCCGTTTGATAGTCGAGACCAGCAGGATGATCCCGACGATATTGACCTTTCTAGCCTGGTTGACCAGTGAAGGGCCCAGTCAAAGACCCGATCAATCTCCCAGTCAAAGACCCAGATCCTGGGGCCTGGTTCCCAAGAAGCACAGTTAGGAGCTTGGTGGATATAGTCTTTAATTAGTCGAGCTAGCGCTAAACGAGTTGGGGCCGGAGTCCGTGTCTGCTACTTCGGATCCAGTAGCGGCCTATCGCGAATCGAAGCTAGCGGAGACGGGAACTCGCGTCCCTAGCATCAAAGTACCCGAAGACAGCAACGCAAAGCTGGGAGTAAAGACGGTTGCTCGGATCACACCAGGCAACCAACCAGTGTCGATCGAAGAGGAGAAATTCTAAATAAAATTTCGGGTGCGAACGAATATCGATACGCGGCCGTACCACTGTGGTACGATGTGATGAGAACTTGGAAATACTTCGGGATAAGAAAGGAGCCTCGTACTGCTCTTGGAAGGACTAGACTCTATGCAATTCCATCGTGGATATGTCCGGAGACTGTTTTTGGAGGTTGACCCGCGGAGCTTGCTATTGAGCCTGCGCTTCTTTGATGTCGATTCGACCAAGATGGTTGGCTGCCTACAAATGCTCGACATCTTCGGTGGCATAGGTGGACCGAGATCTGAGACGGGCTCCATATTTCCACAAGATGAAAGGCGCCGGCCACGAGACCGCCATAGCGAGAAACCCGAGTAGAGAGTTTCCCCATCCGTACTTTAGCCTCTCGTACATATACGGCGCAAACATCGGAAATGCTTTACGACTAGGTTAGCATGCCATGAGAGGAGTAGCGGAAGTTACCAAAGTAGACTGACCGTACCCCCCAATGGCTCTGAGAACTGTGAGGGCAGCCGTCGCAGAGGCAGCATACAGAGGGTAGGCATCTACCACATACGAGGTGATGGACTGCATGCTGATGATGATGCCGCCCGAGAGGAACAAGGCACCAATGTTGGGTACCAGCCAATGGAGGTGAAATTCAACTGACCAGCCGTATAGAAAGAATCCTACCGGCACCAATACAGCTCCGGGTATCAGGAGAGGCGCGCGATGTTCGGGTAGTCCCACGCCGCCGTTCCTCGCCTTCATCCTTCCGTAGACCTCCAGATTTAGTTAGCTTTGTGCCAATTGCCTGTCAAATACCAGGAAGGAAGCTCACTACATCGCTGATCCTTGCCATGGCTTGAGTACACACAGTAAATCCGATCGCCATCGAGACATAGTTCAAGGAGGCAATCTCGTCCGTCTGGTGATACTCATTGGTCCAGACAGTAACGTAAGTGGAAAGGGCAAGATAAAGCAGGCCATAGATATAGGCGACGTATATTGCGAGTAGCTGGATGATGGGCTGCGTGAGAATTAATCTTGTTGGCCGAACGAGAGCCTGAGAAAGAACCTGCCAGGGTCCTTTTGCCGTCGACTGCATCGGACCATCAGTGGGAAAGATCCTTAATGAGCCCTGGCCTGGTTTTCTAAGGATCAAAGGCGGAAATGTCTCTGGCACAGCAAAAAGCCCTAACAACTGGACCGCGACCGAAAGCGCCGAAGTCGAATAAAACATCCACCTCCAATCTGAATATCGTATGATGAACCCGCCGATGATTGGGCCAAGCGCTGGGCCAAGCAGGGTAAAGATGTAGTAAAGACCAAGACTCTTCCCACGCTCTTCTGGTCGCCAGCAGTCACCAAGGATGCCGGGGCCTATGGATGGCGCTGAACCTCCTATCCCAGCAAAAAATCGGAATACCAGAAGTTGGGTGGTGGTTTTACTGAAAGCACAAGAGAGATTGAAGATGAAAAAGAACAACATGGTGAGATGGAGAACTGGCCGGCGACCGTAAACTTCCGAAAGAGGGGATATGACCAGTGGGCCAACCGCTGAAGATAGAATAAAGATGGACAGAACCATTTGTGTAGCGAACTCGGAGGAAATGCTGAACTCCTCCCGAAGAATCGGCAGGGCAGGTGCGACAATGCTGGAAGAGATGGGTGACACTATCATGAAAAGCGAGAGGACTAGGGTTACGATCCACCGCTTAGAGGCGGGCCAGTTCTTTGGGTTCACCTTGGAACCTTCCCATTGCTCCTAAGAAGATGGAATGGTTAGATTTTGCAGTCTCCTTCGAAAGAGATGAAGGTTGAAGTATCTCACTGGCGCTGGCTGTTGGTCTTGGGAAGGGAGAGAATCTATACCGCCTTCATCGGCGGAAACCTTCTCGGCAGTCGACAGCGTCATTCCTGCGTTGATAAAATAGCAATTCGGCACCTTGGCATTGCTAGATGTGAAATTTCGAAGGCGAAGGCAGGTGCAAGAGACTCTGTTCAGACAGTATAAGAATCTATTACAAACGGTGGTATACACTGTTATCTCATCATCTTGGACCTTCCTAGCATAGAGCAAGAAGATTTTCCCAGGTTTGATTTTCCAATATCCCAAATCTACGGCTACTTGACTTTGATTTTTCATGTACAGCTGTTCGTTGGTATGTCAATTACCAGATGTTCATTCAACCGGCATGCTGTCATGCGCACAGTGCACATCGTGTTCACGTAATCTTGGCCCGGAGCAACGGTCCAGAGGCAGAGGGGCAATTTCCCGTCAACCTCAAAACTTTTTGTACGCCTCGTCCTTGACGCAGATTGAAGCAAGCAATTGCACCGTTTGCGGTCCAATTCGTTTAAAAAAAACATGACCTCAAGGACACCTCGATTTTGCACAAGAGTGGCCTGGCTCACCCTTTTCAGCCCAAATCAAACCCGCCACATGACTACCACAGCCGGAGATCGCGTCCACATTCTTGGTGTTGGGAACATGGGAAAGTATGTTGCGCGGGGCCTGAAAAGAGCGAGGCCCGAGCTTCCAGTTACTCTTCTCTTTCACCGGCAAAATCTGGAGGAACAATGGCAAGATGCTGGCAAGGCCATTCATTACAGTCGGGAAGGGTATTCAGACAGTACAGACGGATTTGAAGTCGAGCACGTTTCAGAGGCATCTCGAGATACCAATCTCGGGCCCATCAAACATCTCATTTTGTTGACAAAGACGTATAACACTACCTTATCCCTTAAGCAGGTAAAGGCTCGGCTAGGAGTAGATTCTACTGTCCTGTTCCTGCAAAATGGAATGGGTAAGAAAATCAATCGTTTATTCTCCGTTTGTATACTAACCTAGCTTTTAGGAACCGCGGATGAAGCCTGTAATGCTCTCTTCGAAATCGAAAGCATACGCCCGAAGCTATGGACCGGAATTTGCAGCGCCGGCGTCTATAGCACTACGCCATTTTCGATTGTCCACGCTGGCATAGGGCCGCTTCTCGTAGGACCGAATGACGTCTCAGGTGCCTCAAACTCCTACGTTGCAGCTATGCTCTACGACGCCCGAAAGTACTTGTCGACAAGCATTATTTCATCCTCCGAAATCCAAGTTGCTCGGCTTCTCAAACTCGTTGTTAACGCCATCCTCAACCCATTGACCGTCATTTTCCGCTGCAAGAACCGAGGTGCTCTAAAGAAGGGTCCGCGTGAGGACCTCATCAGAGCTCTCATTGGGGAAATCGGACCGGTCGTGCGGAGACTTGCGCCACCCGACAGCTATTCAATGACGGACGACCTTGATCCCAAAGGGCAGGCTACCCTGTTTGCGGACGACAGTCTAGTACGCCGCGTCCTTCTGACTGCAAACAGGACTGGAGCAAATACAAGTTCCATGCTACAGGATGTTCAACATAACAGGCAGACCGAGATTGATTACATAAACGGCTATATAGTCACCGCTGCTCAAAAGCTCGGCCTCGAATACGCCAACAACAGGACTTTGGTTGACATGGTTAAGAATAGGACGGTTATTACGGACGAGGATATCTCGTCCGCCTTCTATGGTATAAATTAGGCTCTTGGAGGAGAATTGAGGTTGGTGATGCATCGTTCATGATGTGATGGCTTGGCTCAGAGGCTGCTGGTGGAAGGTGACGTAAGCTCCGCGGTCTGCTCCTTCAGGGTCGCGAGCAGATCCCGGTTGTCCCTTTCCCACCCCTCATAGCCGTCAGGGTACTTATCGACAAGCATCTGCATGGTGGCCATAAAACTGTTGGTGGCGTTAGCAGCTCCTTGGGCAAGTGGTAAGGGGCGATTCGACTTACTCTCGACGAAATCGCTTAGAGGATGAATATGCACATGAGGAATGGATGTCGTACCGACTGGCGTCAACGCGTCAGCAACCAAGCGTGGTATGCAGCAGAAGATACGTACATGGAGTACAAAGCGTTCCGATCATCGTGGTCTTCCTCGGGAGCCGACACTGGGAAGTACTTCTGGTACGCCTTGATGTACGACTTGCCAAAGCGATACCTCATTTGTCTCCATGTCCCGATTTCGTCTAATGCGGTGAGTATCATGTCCATGCTTCCAGCGTGCGAGACAACGGCTTACACTCATTGTGTGCCCAGAACACGCACGCATCAAACACGATTGGTTTTCCGGTCTGGGCATCGGTGCAAGTGTTTCCATACCACATGTCACCGTGGATGAGGGTTGGCTTGATGGACCCGAGGACAGTCAGGGGACGAAGCAGGCGAGGAATCACCTTGTCATAGAGCTTCGCTACAAGCTCGTCCAGTTCCTCGCTTGGTCCCTGCGCGTCGCGCTCCAGGTCCAGCATTCTCCTCATCCCCTGGATGTAAAACTCCTCCCATGTTTCACACCAACGGTTGTCCTGGGGTAGAGGGCCCATGTATGTTGTGATGGGGAATCCGTACATTCCGGTCGGACTCGCGGGAGAGTTCCGATGGAGCTGCGCGACGCCGGACGTGAAAGCGTCGATTTCTGGGAGTTCTTCAATCATTTCACTGTGCAGGCTCGTTAGCACGCATTCATGTCATTGCAATTTCAGACGTGGCAGTTCTACCGAAATTCGGAGAGGAAGAAATGCATGTCCTCAATCTCCTTGTAAGAGCCCCATCCGTATGGCTTGGGAACGAAACCGGGAGCCGCCGTGTAAAGCGCAGTCATGCTCTCAAACTCCCCATTCATCATTCGGAATCCATGTTCCCCAATCGCCACCTTCAAGAAGTACGATGCCGGGGTACCATCGCGGAGTGTCGTCGAAAGGTGGGCCGTTTGAGCCCAGAAACTGGAGCCATAAGGCGTTACCTCCACCACTTGGGAGCCCACCGGAAGCTCTGAGCGATAGTTCCTGTCAGTTCTTGGCACCTAGTAAACATGGACAAATATATATTGGGGACGGACCGACAATGACATTCGGGTCGACTGTCGCGAATGGGTTTGGCCCCTTCTTAGGAGGCGGGACATAGCCATCACTGCACTCTGTCACGTCGGGCATGATGGGGGCAAATCTCGAGTAAGCTTTGTCTGTGTTGGAGACTTGCGCTTGCACAGGAATTGTCAATTCCACTTGGCGACAGGCCAGAGTCTACTTTATTACTTTGCAAAGGTTAACAGGGTGGGACTTGCTAGGCTTCCTTCTCAGAAGCGGGGTCTGCATGTAGCAGATCTTGCCACTGTTGTCGGCGGTTAGGTAAATGCAGTTGGCTGGTCGTCAGGTCGACAAGAATGGCCTGGCGGTTCGCCACCCCTGGCAGTGCGACTTTGCCGTATCCCACCTCGCAAAATGGTTGGAGAGAACAATTTTTCATGCAAGTACTGGCACGCATTCCTACGACCTGGGTGAGGCGGCAAAACGGCAAGGTTCGAGGGTCGGCGGAACAGAGTACAAAAATCAGCATTTTCGCTGGCTCCATCTTCAAAATTTAGATCGCGAAGCATCGAGTTGCCACTGATCGCCGCGGCGTGGCAGGAAATATGCCTCGCGATTTGCAAACCGGGATTACTTCAAGCTGCACCTGTCCGACAATACGTCTCGCCTATACTATCTGGTCCCGACATTCAACGCAGGACCCATACTCAATGCAATATAATTGTCAAAATGTATGCGGCGAAAGGCCCCGACTTCACGCCAGCCGCAGACTTTGAGCGACGCGGTTTCGGTTCCATAGGCTTTATCGAACATGCAGCTGGCCAAGTAAACTTCAAACCGTCTTGACAAGGTTGTTTCTGTAATCTAACATGGTTTAGATTACACTTACAGAGACCGAGACTCTGCTTCCAGTTGGTACCTCAGCTCTCCCTCCAAGTCAAAAGCCGGGAGCTCGCTTCCTTCAGCGTGTTTTTACAACCCGTTCGAAACCAGTAGAGCAAGGCGACATCAACCTGCGGGGCAATCTAGGGTTGACCACTCTTTACAGCCCTTCAGACCCATGGGTGGAGTATATCTTCATCCACGGTCTTGGGGGCGGGAGCACGAAAACGTGGTGTTTCAAGCCCGAGCTCTCTTATTTTTCGCCTAAAGAATGGCTTCCACACCGCCCAGGGTTTCGAAATGTGCGTACTCACACATTTGGGTACAATTCAGATTGGGGGCAGAAAGGCGCTACATGTGTCGACGTACCCGACTTCGGCCAGGCTCTTCTAGCCGCTATGCGTAACTCGGAATGTTTTAGCAAGGTATGTATAGAGTGTGGAACTACAAACCATCACGATCTTCGTTGACGAGTTCCAGAATCCGATTGTTCTTGTAGGGCATAGCGTAGGCGGCCTCATTGCCAACGAGGTTTGTACTACCCTCAACAAGCTCTCGGATGGCGTTGAGCATGCAGACCAAGTCTCACTACTAGGCGTATATGATGGCGAGGTAAGATCCTACATGTGCGGAGTGGGCAAAGAGGATATCGGCCATTGTGTTCCTCGCCACTCCTCATCGAGGATCCGAGTACGCCACTTATCTCAAATCTTCTGCGAATCTCAGCAACCCACGTGTCGCGTCAATATATCAGTAGCTTAGAGAAGTCAAGTTCTACCCTGGCTCGCATCAATGACACTTTCAGACACTACTGCGGCGGTGTGTTGTTGCATTCGTTCTTTGAGACCGAACCTCTCAGTCTCGGGATCGACAATTCAACATATATTGTCACCAAAGATTCCGCAATCTTAGGCTATCCGACGGAGAGAGTATGCCTCTTGAACGCGGACCACTGACACGTCTGCAAATTTCAGCCTCCCATTGACCCAACTACGTCACGTTGACTGACGCGTTTGCGGCAATTAATAGAGACTTGACAAGTCAACGTGTGCTTTCAGTTCCCCATGGCGAGCTGGCTTTCAACTAATAACTTCCAGGCTCCCTAAGGCAGCGAGAGGGGTTGTGGGAATCTATTAAACAGATTGAGGAATACCTAGGGCTGCCGGAGGTGCCTGATGATGATCTCAGAGACCTTGAAGATATTTGGATGCTAGGATTATGCGACTGGTTTACTGACAGGGTCGAATTTCAGCAGTGGTTGATCGGCTCTCGGGCAGATAGCGCAAGGTTCTTCTGGGGCCATGCAAAGCCCGCAACCGGCAAATATGTCCTGTCAAGTCACGTCATCACCATTGTTGTGAGCTCAACTACGACTGCAGCTAACCATTACTTCTTCAGACATGGAGACAAGGTGCGGTCAACATTTTCGGGCTGTCTCCTCTCCCTCCTTTCGCAGATGACCCTGCGAAACCCCGTTGTCAGGGGTAGGATCCTGGCGATGATTGATCATGGCGTCCGCTTCGAGAGAGACAACGCGAAGAATATCTGGCGGAAGTTGATCGAGCCTATCATCGCTAGCCCGGGCCTGTCGCAAGTTCAGTACTGGGTCATCGATGCATTAGACGAATGCGCAGAGATATCAGCCGTCTTCGCGATCTTATCGAAGCTCGAGCCGACTCTGCCCTTCAAGGTATTCCTCACAAGCCGACGGACGGACGAGATTGTTCAAGACTTCACGCATCTCCACAACACACTTGGCATAAATCCATTGTTGATGGCAGAGATTCAAGCCCAGGACACTCAAGGTGCAATTGCACTCTATCTCGAAACCAACAAGCATAAGCTGCATGTTGGCACCGAAATACAGGGGAGATTACTTCTGGACCGAATCTCGCGGAAGTCGCAGGGGTGCTTCATGTGGGTGAGGCTTGTATTGGAAGAACTCAGTACGCTCTTGACTTTTCAGCAGGTCGAGCAAGTTCTCGAAGAAGTCCCCGAGGAAATGGACCTGTTGTACTCTCGCGCCTTGGGACAAATAGCGTCGCGTCCGGCAAAGTCCATTGCAATCTCACGGGCGATTATCATGTGGACTCTGTGCGCAATACGCCCTATGACGGTCGACGAGCTCCAGTCGGCACTGCAGCTCGGCATCGGAACGACTGTGGAGGATCTGAATGAGGGTATACCATCTCTTTGCTCTCAACTTTTTCACGTGGACAAGAATGGACGAGTCTTGATGGTACATTTGACGGCGAAAACGTTTCTTCAAACCTAGGGCTTAGATACGAATTTGGCCATTTGCCTGGTGGAGGGCCACCAGCTAGTTGCAAAGATATGCTTCGAGTACCTCGTTTCCGAAAATTTCAAACCACCCAAGGGGCGACGGTCCGGCGATAAAGCCAATAAACGGAGAAACCAGCAAAGACTCCCTTTCGCTATATATACTGCTTTCAATTTTGCAGAGCACATGCGGCGTACCACGTCGAACAATACCATTGTCACACCACTGCTCTACGATCTACTCAGCAAAACCGTTCTCACGTGGATCGAGATGCTGGCGGCTTCCGACAACCTACATATTCTCACGCGGACCGCCAACGTGATCAAGAATTACCTACAACGACAGCTCAAGTACTTCCCGCCGCTTGGCGAGTAAATCCAGATCACTGATTAGTGGGCTGTTGACCTCCCGCGTCTCGTGGCCAAGTCCGGCACCAACATGGTGAAGAAGCTAAGCTCGATCTATTGGCTCATTCCACCCTTCTGCCCCGAGTCTTCGGCCGTGGCCATGGCTTTTTGGAAAGCCGGTCAAAAGAATCAATGTGGTTGGTCTGGCAGACAACGGCTGGGATGACCGTCTGGCGTGTATTGACTCGCAGGACAACAAGCATACGCGGTCGCAAGTGGTGAAGGCTACTTTGCTGTCTCCTTTGGTACCACCATCACCCTCTGCCATGCAACAAATTGCCAGCAGTGGAAGAAGCTGGAGCATGGAAGCCCCATCCGACAGCTTGGATTTGATACAACAGAGAATATCCTTGTCTCTGTCGGCCGGCGGGATCTGAAGGTGTGGGACTTGGAGGCAAATGTTCAGATATGCCATTTCGAGGTAGGGAATGACATCCTGGCATTCTCGATACTCGTACAGTCCAAAAGACTTATCGTGGCCTTGAAGAACAGTATCGTCGTCAGGTGGAACCTCGAGGACGGTACCTTTATCACCGAAGGCGGTTGGACCCTGGCTTTGAAGATGAAGGACAGTTTCGGCGACCACCTATTCTAGCAGCCTTCTCACTAGACGAGACAATTCTGGCAATAGCGTATCGTGGACGACCGATCAAAATCTGGGATCTGGAAGATAACAAACTTGCGGGGTACCCTTGGGCGCGAGACGCAAGAAGACCTTGAGTCTCTCGCTCTTGGAACTAATACCTCTCCGTCATCTTTCGCGTTCAATATGGTCGAGACGGTGCCGCTCCTTGCCGTCGCATACGAGGATGGGGGCCTTTGCCTCTTTGACTGCAAAGATCTCAGACTCGTCCAAATGGCTGAAGCCAACGCCCAGGTGGTATGCTGCAGCCCCAGCGGTACCGCTCTTGCGACGGGCAACTCGGACGGCATGGTACAACTTCTTGAATTTGAGAACCTACAACTTCTCTTCAAAGTCAACGCCGTCGACTACGGAGTTCAATGCATGACTTTTAGCTCGGACAACGCGCGGTTCTTCGACATGCGCGGCACGCAGTGCAACGTTTGGGAATCAGCGCTTCCATCCGCTAAGACTAGAAAGGACGACGCTTCCAGTATTGCTGCGCCTGCACCTCCCCGAATCGTGGGAATATCGGATGGTGAGGTTGAGATTACCACAGTTGCTACGGAGACAACGGGTGATCATTTCTTCATCGGAAAGTCGGATGGCACGGCATGGCTCTATAGGGCAAGCGATGGGAAGCCGCAGAAGCTCCAGTACCGTCACGGGTACCAAATGTCGGTGACCATGACGGCCTGGGCCAACGAGGATCGCATCTTGGTCACTGCAGATATTGCCGGTCGATTCATTGCCTATCAACTGCGGCGCGACGTAAGCGTCGGATTCAACACGGCACAAAAACTACTCGACGTGCGGGGCCACCGTCTTCGCAAAACGGCCATTAACCAGATCCTCCTGAGCCCGGCCAACGATCTTCTTTTCGTATCAACTTACGAGTGGGACTCGGTCTGGGATCTCGAAACAAAGACGCGGCTATTCCGTTACGAGTTCGACGCCCCGCGGCTGGCTTTTGACTGGATCAACAACCTGGCGGACCCGTCGGAGCGGGTCCTCCTCTACACCGAAGGCGCCGCCACCCTGGGACTGGCGGACCTCCGAGGAGAAGATGGCGTGCAGTCGCTTTCCCCTTTCCAGGCTAGGCGAAGGACTGACGAGCCGGCGCATAAACTCGGTCACGCAAGTCTTCGATGCCAAGAAGATTGCGCTCGAGGTGGTCGAGGATGCGTCCGGCATGACCAACACGCCTAGGTCGACGGTCGTACTGCTTGACGCGTCGCCCCTGGCGGCGGCCCGGGACGGCGGCGTCACCCTCTTCCCCTCACGCGCCTTTGCTGACGTGTGCGATGACATGCTCCACCTCGTCGGGGCGTTTGGTCAGCGCGTCGTGTTTCTCTATAAGCAGCTGTGCGTGTGCTCGATTAAGAGGCTGACGGCACGGAGTGGTGGTGGCGCGGACACAGAGAAGGAGGAGTTTCGCTATGTGAAGCACTTCTTCATCCCCTCTGACTGGTATAGCCAGAGGAGGACCCTCAAGATGAAAGTGACCGTAAAGGGGGGACGTCTTGTTTGTTAGGGCCGAGGAAGTGGCCATCATCAAGCACGGGCTAGTGTATGAGTGGGACAAGCGGGAAGTCTGGGAAGGGACTCATACTCCGAATGCACCGTCGGGCGCGGTATCACCCTCAAGCGGCGTTTAGGTCATGACCTGCTGTGGTTCATTTACTGGTGGGTGGCAGTTTGTGCATGTATCGTGGCAAGATGTCTGCGGTTCTTCGCCCTTCCCTTGTGCAAGAGGCATCTATTGAGATCGTAAAAACAAGGCTTCGTCTCAATAGCCTACACGCCCATCTTTAGAATATCAGCAGGCGGAAGAAGCCGCACACACGCAGCAAGCCGCGTAAGTCAAAAATAGCATACGCCGGACAGTCATACCGAATGGAAGATGCTGGACAATCATCACAGCCATCTCAGCTTAATCATTGACGCCTACTTAAAAGCAACTAGGATACCCTTTAGTGTCTCCTAACCACCACGAACACCTTACACCGCGAAATTGAGCACACCGGGAAGTGCAGCGACTTGTTAGACCATGTACCGGGAGGAGCAATGATAATAGCAAACAGGGAGTAAGATTGAAGACAAACGCGAGGGGAAAACCCGAGGTAAGAAAATGTAGCACCACCCGATATGACAGCTAAATGCTTCACACAAAGTAGTAGATTTATATCGTGTGATCAGCCTGCAAAAATGAGGGTTCATGGGTTCAGTTCCATGACCGGAAACGACGTCGAAGCACATGCTCAGGCATCATCTTGCCAGCCTTTATTGTTCCCCATCGCTCGTCCATAAGGACCTACACCCATGGTTATCGCAAACGAAATCTCTTCTGCAGGTTGATGTATTCTGAAATTAACTGCGAAGTAATAGCTCACTTAAATCAGCATATTCCAGAAAGAGGGCTGGTCATTTGATTTTGTAATCGTACAAGTCGTCTTCCCAAATAACGCCGACAAAGCCCACAATGTTCTCACGGCCCACCGACTCCTGCGTGAGGACTCGAATCTCGAAGAGGACATGCTTCAGCCTCTTCCAAATGTCCTGCCCAATGACTTTAGTCCTGAACATAATCTCTCCGCACCCTCATTACTACAAAGGTCACACCTTGCTCTATGATATCGTATATAGTGTCTGGAGCCTTCTGTCCCGACGGACGAATCTGATTCGACGGTTCTAGCTAGAGCGATAAGACCCTGTGAGGACGAACAAAAAACAGACTGGCATTAAGTGGGGCAAGTTTGAAGAAGAAGAAAAAAACCTACAACACCAGGGATTCCCACGTGGTCACCCACCGTAGTACTGGTCTGGCGGTTAGCGAATGCCCTCCGATTCGCGTCAGATCAAACAGTCCGCGCCATTCTCAAGGCGCTCTGCGACGACCCTGACGTTCGCCCCAAGACGCTTGACTACCTAGCTAAGCTCGAGCCGCCGGCCATCCAGGCAGCCCAGGGTTTCCCCAGCTCAAACGGAAGATAACGTCGGGCCTGAGCATCTGCGTCCAGTGCGAGTTGTCTTTCGACGAGACTGACAACACGGTCAAGGTTTGCCAGTATCACAATGGCGAGTATTTTATTGCACGTTCTGGAGAGCTCGACGGTCCTACTCGTCAAGTTCCGTTGGCTAGAATGTTAGTGTAAGCAAAATGCGAGCAAGTGCCAAAGTTCGTGAGCACGTTGTACTTACCCGTTGATCTAGGGCAAGGACAATCTGCCCGTAAGCATTGCTAATATGCTCCATAATCAGGGAATAGGCAGGGACTATGATGCGGAGAGATCGGGGGATTGAGGGTAGTAGGAGGTGGAAGATAGAGAGTGGTAGCAGCGGGAGGTGAGTGGTGAGATCGAAGTGGTGGTGTTCGATGATGCAAGGTGATGCAATTGTGTGCATGAAGCTAGGGGAAGAGCTACGGAACGGGCAGCTGAAGGTGGAGTGATGACTAAGGTGGGCACCAACCAATCAGGTGGTGCATGCACCACCAGCATGCTCCTGCCACCGACTGCAGCACCTGCCTGCTCGATAAGAGTACCAAACTTAACCCTAATCCTCCCCTGTAACTCCGCTAGCTAGCAGGCACCTTCCGACAGCTACCTGGCTATATTCCTGTTAGTGACGGAAGTTTCCAAAGGATGCACCTGACTATTAGATAGTTATTTCCATGATTGCTGTAACTTGATCTTTCCTTATCTTCTAGGCAGCAAAATTTAAAGTTTTACTAGTACTGCCGCTCTTTTCCGAAACGCTCGCATCCCCAACACATATATTCCCTCGCCTCTCGTCCAGCTTGTTTCTCCTCTTTTCCTCTGTACTCATCATCCGACATTCTTGATAGCTCATAATCTTTTTGGGCTCTCTGTCTAATTTCTAACTTTCTCATACATCATCGTCCATCATCGTCCATCATCGTCCATCATCGTCCATCATCGTCCATCATCGTCCATCATCGTCCATCATCGTCCATCAGCACGATAAGCTCTCTGTCTAGCATCCCAGCTTCTCTGCTTGGCATTCCTGCTCCCTGCACGACCATGGATCGACCCGTGACGCACGCCGAGATGCAGACGATGGCGAGCAGCCTCATAGCTGAGATCCAGATCGGCTTCCAAAGCGTACGAGGGGAGATACGAGAGGAGATTCAAAGCGTACGAGGGGAGATACGAGAGGAGATTCAAAGCGTACGAGGGGAGATACGAGAGGAGATTCAAAGTGTACGAGAGGAGATTCAAAGTGTACGAGAGGAGATTCAAAGCGTACGAGGGGATCTTCGCGCTATTAACACTCGCGCTTGTGCTCGGTTTGTCTCCCAGTCCTATCTCGACGTGCCTGTTCAGGAAGCTAACGCATTCCAGGTCCGAGAATGTAGACAGAAAGCGGACGAACGCGGCGGCTTATATTTCCCCTGACGCTAAGCTCCGCCCACTAGTTGATGTCCACACGGGCATCGAAATCTCTGGATTCCCTGAGACTATCAGATCTCTGCTAGAGCTGGACAGTATGTACCCTTTGCTCTAGTGTGATACACGTACTGATTCTTGCTAGCCATAAATGCTCGTCGGATCCTTGGAGCCCTCGCGATGCCCGCGACAGAAAGCGATGTGGTAGTATTACGTGAGAGGATTCGTCAAGTAACACTCTGAACTAAGGGTCTCCGATGCTCCCTGATGGCGGTCCCTGGGGGCGGTCCTTGGTGGCGGTCCCTGGTGGTGGTCCATGGTCGTCCTTGGTGGTAATTACTGTGGTGGTTTCTTATAGTCGCCTCATGGGAAGATTAGTTATTAGTAGTAGTTAATCCCAGCTTTTCTATCGTATGTCTCGAACGGCCTCGATGTAAATCTACTATCCGCAGCATTACAGTATTTATTCCCGTCAACCACAGTGCATCACACATGATCAGCAGCTTAAACTCAGGGACAATGCCACTTGTCACAAGGCTATGACTAGGATTAATACTGCGTGGTCGAGATGCGATGATGCCGCGGAACTTGAGAGCATGGGCAGGAAAGGCGGTCAAAGGCGCTCAAAAAGGTTGCAGGCTCGCACGGGCCAGGAAGGGTTCTCGCCACCCGATTCCCATTAACTTAGTTATGTAAGCGCACAGCAGCGTGCGTCTAGTGGGAGGTTCTGCGCCCTGGGGGAAGAGATTTCTCCTACGAATACACGCGTTTCTGATCATCGATTCTAAAGAGAAAGCTGCTCCCATATCTCGTCGGGGCTCCGAATAGCTTCACAGGCTAGAAACACACACTCATCAATCAAGCTCCCATCCTTGCGCTGCAGAAATCAGACAAGATGGCCACCGAAATCGATGCCGAGGCGCCACACAACAACTTCGACGTGCGCAATTTCCTCTCCCGGGTCTCTTCGCTATACCCCAGCACCGCCAACCCCCCCGCATCCCAGGTTCCAGGGGCTTCAGCGCTGACATGTTTCGTCACAGACCATTTTGGTGTTAGATTTTGGCGGCCAGACTAGCCATCTGATTCTCCGACGCCTGCGAGCCCTCAGTATTTACGCTGAGATGCTCCCCTGCACCACCAAGCTCGCCGATCTCACCTGGAAGCCTAAGGGTATTATCCTGTCTGGAGGTAAGAATCCTTTCAGCCCGCCCCCGTCTTTCTTTCTAATAAACTCAATAGGTCCCTCCTCCGTTTACGATAAAGGCTCGCCCCGTGAGACCTCTCCCCTCCGGATATAGGATATAAGTAAGCTGATTTAAAAAAAGATGTTGACCCCGCTGTCTTTGAGCTTGGTGTTCCGATCCTGTGAGTCACCTCCCATTTGAGAAACGCGCTTCCACTCACACGAATTTATAGTGGTATCTGGTATGACTCCATTTGACCCCATCATGGTGTGGTACTAATTACGTGAGTTTAGCTATGGTTGCCAGGCAAGTTCCTCATTTTATCTCATTCTATCGCTGTTACTGACCTCCCATAGGAAATTGCTTGGCAGACTAACTCTGCCAACGTTGCTCGCGGAACCGCTCGAGGTTGGTACTTGTTTATCAAACCTGAGAGTCTACGTTTTCTAACCACTCGGCTCAACAGAGTACGGCCACGCCGACGTCACCATCCACAAGGTCGACAGCCATGTCGACCGTCTCTTCGCTGGTCTGGGCGAGACCATGCATGGTGAATTTCCTACCTCCCAATATGAAACTTCCGTGCCTTTTACGGATTCTAACCTTGGACAGCCTACATGAGCCACTTCGACAAGCTTGTCCACCTGCCTAAGGGATTCGTAGTCGTCGCCAAGACTGCCAACTCCGAGTTTGCTGGCATTGCTCACCAGACAAAGCCCATCTTTGGTACGTTTTCCCCCATCACAACATCAATTCATGTCATCCATTCCCCCAGTTCATCACTCGCCAGCTGCCCTGCTACGCTCTTGCCTCATTTCGTTTTCCCTTCGCGTTACCTACAGCCCTCCCACATCGCCCACTTTATATTCTTGACTAACTTGACACGTCAATAGGCGTACAGTTCCACCCCGAGCTCGAACACGTATGTTACCAGCTCCATTCTACCTTTCCTGCACCTCGCCACTTAACTGACACAATGCAACTCAGACTCCCCGTGGAAGTAAGCTCCTGCGCAACTTTAGTATCGATATTTGCGGAGCGCAACCCAACTGGGTCATGAGCGACTTCATCGGGCAGGAGATCGCTCGGATCAGGAAGCTTGTTGGCGACAAGGCCCAGGTCATCGGAGCTGTATCCGGTGGCGTTGACAGCACAGTGGCCGCCAAGCTCATGAAGGAGGCAATTGGTAACGATAATGGCTGTATCATGCACATGTGATGAGGCTAACACGGATCCAGGTGACCGCTTCCAAGCCATCCTCGTCGACAACGGTATGATCAAGCCTCGCGCACGAGCCTGACCAACACTCACTTATAGCAGGATTGATGCGTCTCAATGAGTGCGAGCAGGTCAAGGAAACTCTTCAGAAACATCTCGGAATCAACCTTACGGTGATTAATGGCGCCGAGCTTTTCCTCAGTCGCCTCAAGGGCGTCAGGGAGCCTGAGAAGAAGCGCAAGATCATTGGAGAGACCTTTGTATGTCCTCGATCGCTCGATCTCCCTCCCGGCTTATGCCTTCGGCAGTGCTAACTGGTCTATAGATTGACTTATTCGAGCAAGAGGCCATCAGAATCGAGAAGAAAGCCGAGAACACCCCTAACGCCGGAAAGGTTTCTTGGTTCCTTCAGGGCACAGTATGTATCCCTGCGTCATTGCCCTTCATATATAGATGCCTAGATTAACTCACCTGCTTACTCTAATGTAGTTGTACCCCGATGTGTACGTATAGTGAGCGGTTTGTGCACCGGGAGAAGACTGACCGTCCGCAGCATCGAGTCACTGAGCTTCAAGGGTCCTTCTGCCACCATTAAGAGTTAGTAGCTATTTCAGATATTGACGTCTGCAATTACTGACTCTAGCCATAGCCCATCACAACGTCGGTGGTCTTCCCAAGGCAAGTCTCCCCTCCCACCCTCAGTGTCCAAGTTTGAACTAACCGAGACATAGCGCATGATGGATGGCGTGAGTTACACACTCTCTGCTCCCTTTCTCTCGTATCTTTACTGACTTTGACGACAACAGCAAGGCCTACGCGTAAGTTAACACCATGTCCTATTTCGACCCCCTTAAGTCCCCCTAACCACAACGCGAACCCCCCTATCATTCTTGACCACCCTCATCCGCCCGAGCACACAAAGAGACCCGTATATGTGTTATTTCCTGTTCTTTCGCGTAGGGGGGTCTTTCTAGGGTAGAAAAATCCAGAGAACAAGATTAACTATGTTTTAGCTACTGGAACCTTTGCGCGAGCTCTTCAAAGACGAGTGTCGAGCTCTCGGTAGGCGCCTGCAGATTCATGAGGACCTCGTGAACCGACATCCTTTCCCTGGGTAAGTTTTCTTGTCCTTGAAGTCGTTGGTGGTTTAGGGGGAGGGGGCCGGGGGGCAACATGTCAACTTGGACACTTTGAGAATTTGCGGGGCTAATTTTATGGACTACACAGACCTGGTATCGGAGTTCGCGTTCTTGGAGATATTACCCCTGAAAGAGTTGAAATCGCGAGAAAGGCCGACCACATCTTCATCTCCATGATCAAGGAGGCCGGAATCTACAACCAGGCAAGTTTCCTGGAATCAGTAGCTCGAGCAACAGCTAACACGGCAAACAGATGTCCCAAGCCTATGCTGGTTTGGATACCAACAAGGGTATATGTGCCAGAAATGCACCGGTTGAGATATCTGTCTCGACTTTGTTAACTAACATTTTTCACAGCCGTTGGTGTCATGGGAGACACCCGTGTCTATGGATACATCGTCATGTAAGTTTATTATTACCCACTCCTCTGATTTGGGGGCGTGAATTCTCACTTGATTCATAGCCTCCGTGCTGTCACAACCAGCGACTTCATGAGCGCCGAGCCTTACGAGTTCTCCTTCGACTTGCTCAAGGCCATGGCCCGTAGGATCGTCAACGAGGTGGATGGAGTCTCCAGAGTCACATATGACCTGTAAGTCCCTTTTCCTGTCCCCATCTTGAAGTGCTGGCTGACACTTTGTAGCTCTTCGAAACCCCCAGGCACCATCGAATTGGAGTAGAGATGCTGGATTGAATGGGGGGCAGGGAGTCACTAAATTGGGTCGAGGGCAGGAATTTCCATACAGGCAATCATTAAAAGTGAATAGACAACAATTTGCCAAGGGCTGTGGTGATTTGCTTGAAATGCAGTGAATCGTCCGCCGGGAATTGTTTATCCGGGCACGGAGTTGGTGACTAGCTGGAACAGCCCCGGATAGGAGATCTGGATGAAACGCTGCTGCTTGTCTCCATTAGCATGCCTGCGACAGCATGGGCAATTCAGGCAATGAGGTCCTCAAGAGCGGAGATGCCTTCAGCACTCCGCAGTGGGACTGCGAGTACAAGGGTATCGGCAAGTCGATCGCGTTCGGGATCTATACGGCGGACAACGCGGTCAAGGTAGCTGCGCCACCAGTCACCGTCGTCATGGGCCTCACACTAAGTGTCGTAGACTCGCCGTTGACTCTCCTTGTACTTCTCCAGTTCCACGTCGCGGAGCCTTCGTCGTTGATAATAAAGTCAGTTCTGCTGATCCTTGAGTTCTTCTCGTACTCTCTCCGCGGGGGCTGCCTTAACCTGAAGAGAGAGGCCCTCAATCTGTTTGCAGAGTTCA
>Ga0247774_1000498_pt1 | contig 19361 bp, 16 predicted proteins | sample UWRJL001104B6_FD_179933 | JGI IMG/M metagenome (GOLD analysis project Ga0247774, IMG submission 179933) | Plant litter microbial communities from Arlington Agricultural Research Station in Wisconsin, United States - UWRJ-L001-104B-6 | ecosystem: Environmental > Terrestrial > Plant litter >... | reverse complement strand
GCTTCCTCGCAAAGAGAATTAAATAGATAAAAAAAAAAAGCACATGAGCCGCAAACCGCCTGTCTAGTTCAAACACCGCCGTGAAATATTGACAAAAGAAATGTGTTGCAGAATGTAAAGTGATACAAATTATTGCCTTGAAAGGCGGAGTGGATAACAGGCCGATAGACGAAGCGGTCAACGTGTGTCGTGCCCGTGTCGTCTGGCGTACGGTGCACAAACGGGTAGATGCCTCGACTGTGGGTATCAAGCAACGCCAAATACGCTGGAGTCGCTGCAAAGCAAGTCCGCCGAGAGCCTTATTAAAGAGCTCTTGCAAGAGACTTGACCTTCTCCGTATCATTGTCCTCGCCACCATTCACCTCTCCTCAAGGGATGGGCACAAGATTCGAGTCGGAGCTCTGTTGACGCCTCATTTGGTTGGGATGGGTAAAATAGAGCGGGTTCATGTTCTGGTTGTTATGGAACTCGCTTGGGTCGGGATACATGTAAGGCGCACCGCTTTGTGAGGGAGACGCGGAATGAGTCGGGGACGCCCAGCCACCACTTCCCAAGTGAGGGCTGCCTGCGGCGCTTCCGGTACCAGATCCATGCGACTCTACACTCGGTTCAAGTGTTTGGGGCGGGTAGCTGGTAGGATGTGATGTGGGTCGAATGTTTGGGTTATACCCAGCCGAGGTCGTCGGTACATTCGTAGCCTGGACGTCAGTTCTGAGATGGGCGGGCAAGGAGCTGTTGGCAGCATATTGCTGAAAGTCTCCCGTCGGTCGCTGAGAGATTGCGCCTTCAAGCTGGGCACTTGGCGAAGCCGACATGTGCCTCTGACTGGGAGACGGCGTTGTGGTAGGTGAAGGGTGGTGCGACATAGCATTTCCTTCTTGCTCCCCTCCAATCCTTCCTCCAAGCCCTGTCCTAAGCCCTTGTCTCTGGGCGAGGATGGCTGCTGTTGCAGCCGCCGCTTCTTCAATCGTGCCGACATGGTGGTTTTGGTGCCTCGTGAGCGTTGTCCTTCGAGTGAAGGTCTTTTGGCAGTTGGCAAATGGGCACTTATACGGCCGTTTTCCTGAATGTGTCCGCCTATGTCGAGCCAAACTACTGCTGTCACTAAAAGGCTTGCCGCATCGTTCGCACATGTGTGGTTTTTCGCCCGTGTGGATGCGATAATGAACTGTGAGGGCGCTTCGCTGTATGAACTGCTTTCCACAGCCTGGATAGTCGCAGGCGTGTGGGCGAATGCCAGAATGGATGCGCTCTACTCACACACGTTAGACATTTTACACATGCCGGGCTCTGCTTTGGGAAATGTGCCTACCGTGACGGGCCAAATCACTCCTCCGAGAAAAGGCCTTGCCGCAAGTGCTGCAAGGATATTGCTTCACCGGCGCTTGCTGTTGTTGCGGCTGCTGTGCTTGATGTTGAGCTTGCTGCACGGGGTTCGGTTGCATGCCCGGCACAGGCTGGACTGGGGGCCACTGTGCATTGGGAATTGGCGAGGCGCTCTTGTAGTCCATCGAGTAGGGGTTCGTTGGGACACTCGTCGGTGGCATTGGTTGTATTTGCATGGGCTGCATGTTCGGGTCCTGGCCTTGGAGCATGGCGCTCGGCGAGGGATATGACCGAGGCATTTCGCTCACGTCTCCTGGCCGTGGTGTCGAGTAGCGAGAGTGTACCGATGCCCCCGAATGGATGGAGCCGTGGGGCGAGCCCGCTCGTTCTGTGTGGTCCGTCATGACTCTTGGAAGGTGTGGAAGGTGGTTCTGATCAGCTCCAGTGGGTATTTGTTGAAGACCACCTCCTGCGTTGACTAGCATATCAATACCCATCACCTCAGGCGTTCCCGGCGATCTCATTCTTCGTCTGCACCGGTCGTAAGGGATAGCTCGCACGTAGCAACACTACTGGTGTTTGGTATCTCCCTACCGAAACGGACAACAAGGGTCAGCTTCTATTTGTCATGAGTGTCTGGTAGTAGGTGCAGAGGTAGGGAATATCGACGGCCATAGAGTCCTAGACATTTTCTAGCCGTGCTGTAGAACACTCACCTCCTGGTTGGCGGGATCCCGAAGTTATCCAGGGGTGCCACTCGTAAGGGCCAGAATGCGACACGTGCGCAAACCTATTTCGTGCAACCGAACAGCCTCGCCTGTCTGGTTGGGCTGTGCGTCGTCGTGGACGGTGGATGAAGCCGGACCGTTACGGGATGGAGAACCGGGTGCACGAGCTTAAATGCCGCCGCAAGGACCAACTTTTAACGGTGGTCGTGTATATAAGGTTGCTTTTGGACAGAAGTCGCTTGAAAAGCCGTCATGCAATTCCAATTTTGTTACAGCTGTGACAGGGGTTTCCTCGGCAGCTCGATAGGGAGGTATTACGACCAAAGCCAGTCGTAACTATCCGCTGGGACGGTGGGTGGGAAATGCTTGCGGTGAAGTTGAGATAGACTCGAAACTGCACACGCCAGAACGGGCAGAACAAAGTTTGAATGGCCCAAGATGGACAACGGCCAGTTCGTTTAGAGGATGAGGTCGAAGTGGTCGGACGGGTGCAGTCACTTCTGGTCGGAAACCTTGTGCTTGCTCAAATCCGCCAGGGACGTGAGAACCGCGTGTGAATGGCAGAACGATGTCAACCACACGCGCCTAGACTCGAACAGTGTCGGGGACGAAGGCTGTTACCAACGAGATGGTGGAACCCCGATGGAAGATGGCGTCGCGTTCGCGGACCTGGCAGGATCGAACGCTGAGGATGCTCCAAAAAAAATCGTTCGCGTCGGAAAATGCGAGTGCGGTGCAGGAAATGGACGCAGACCTAGGCGCAACTTCGATTAGCTTTCATTTACGCGATGACGCGCAACTGACAACATCAGTTGATGAACGCGTGAGAAGGAAGACCCCGTAAACCCGCAGAGTTTGTAAGGGCAGAGTTTGTTTGCGAGAAAGTCGAAAAGGGTTTTCGCTTCAGATACGATAGGGCGAAAAAAGAAGGGAAGGGGAAAAAAGGACCGGAGTCGATGCTGGCAAATTGCTTTTTTTTCTTGCACCTGGCACCTGGGACCGGGGATGTCCAGTTGGAGCCAAGGAAAAAATTCCGGTACCACGTCTTGATTCGACAGCGGAGTTGTGACTCGTCCAAACTGCAAAAAGACACGGCCCAGTCCAGTGCAAGTCGGAATGCATGCAGTTGGTACCTTTGTACCTCGGAGGAAAAAAAAAACTTAAGAAAAAATGCAACCTTACCAGGATGTGTGCGGAAGACCAAGCCAAGATCAAAGCAGCTTTGTTCGGTATCCAGGGCCGGATTTGGGTAGCACGTATTTGAACTCGGTTGCCTTGTTCGCGTGTCGAGGTTAAATACTCTTGAAGGGCCACCTTGAGGTCCAAGTGCTCTGTGTTTGAGCTCGAACAGCTGTCGAGGCACGATGGTGGTGAAAAATGGGCGCCAAGGCGTGGGATAATTCAAATATCGACCTCGAGTGAATTGCTAGAATTGATGTCTTTGGTCGGGGCACTCGGCCGGTTCACGGGTTTGAGCTGACAAGGTGCCAGATCCGATTCCCGTGAGTTTTGTAGTTGGATGCGTCGACAACTGGCAAGGTGCCGGAGGCTTTGATGGGAGACGAAAAGTCTTGTGTCGGTCGTAGAGGTGAATGTTTATACGTGGTGGCCAGATTACGCACCAGGCGACAAAGGGAAGCTGGTCGAGGTCGTCGAGAATTCGTTGCTTCAGCTTCCACTGGTGAGGTGGTTTCGCAGGAGGAGAAGGGGAAAAAGAAAGCAGGGTCTAACGAGGCGTCGTGACCTTTTTCTTGGGATCAAAACCACTGGTTTTTGATTCAATTCACATCCGCGGTAGGGTGCTGCACGAGGACCGAGGTACCTTCGTACCTTCCTTCCTTTGTATCACTGCATGCAGCAACTTTCCCCAGTTTCGTACCAGGTAGGTGTGTGTACAGTGCGAGAAAATGGGCAAGAACAAGACCCGCTAGACTACTATGTTAGCTGCCGCCCATTGTCGGTCCAGAGTCAACAACGACGTGCATCAAACTTGGGAGCAAATTTGATGGTGTGGAGTCCAAAAAAAAAAGTAGTTACCACTCGTTGAATCTCTCGGTTGTCGTGTCCGAGCTTAGACTTGGAAAACGACTTGGTGGGTTGACATCAGAAAAGAGATGAAGGAAACACGGTTCGCGTTTGTGTCAAAGGTTTCTTTGAAAGTTATATGGCCTGACGAGGCTATAAAACTGTTCCCAGAATACACTAATTCCCAGGACTCACTTCGACTGTGACATGGCAGTGAGATGGATTGTTCCTATGGCTCGAAACAAGGACGCAAAGATCACCAACCGCCACCAGCAAGACCCAACATGGCCATATCCGTCACGCAAAACAAACATGTCAGAGGCTCAGAGCCAAATTCGCCCATTGCGGGTATTGACTGGCGCCTCATCTTGATGGCATCATTCCAGCAAGGAGCTGATGGGTCACATCGGCTAATGACGACCTTCGGCTCACAGGTATGCAAAATGATATAGCGAGCACACAGATAGCCCTTCCCTCCTTTCTTGGCCACGTTAATGAGTGGGAATTCAACAGGGAACATCGATCTGTATGCTTAACGGCAACGAAATGAAAGGCCTTCGGGGAATAGCGTAGGACTCGCAGCTAAACCCAGGGCACGCGGAGACGTTGAAAATTTGACTATTTGGAGTTGCGGCCTAGCAAGCCTCCAAAATTTTCTCCGCAGTCACTATATAAGAAGACAGCGACTTGGCCATGGATGCTGGATGATCAAATATGTCCCAGGTTTCCCCTGAAAAGTTCTGTTTCTTCTCTACACGCGGCATTTCGCATTATGGTCTACCAAATAACGCCAATTCGTCTTCATATCCGATTCGCCGGGTTCGCGTTCCTGGACTTGGTAAGCGTAAATACTACCCAGGCACGGCATGCAGGGCCAATCATAGGGCAGTTGTGCAAAAGATTTGACCATATTTCGCCGCAAAGATGGTGGGAGCACGATCCTGCTCTCCTTCCCGCTGTCCCCGTGGGAATCCCCCAGCGTCCCGGGCTACCGAGCGACCTGTACGGAAAGCTTCATGAATGGGCTGAAACACCTGAAGGTTGGATGGCGGACCCGATCCCGATCCGAGTGCCTCTGTAGCTAGTAGTGCGAGTGGGAAACGGAAACATATTGGTAGAATTAAAAGCTGGGGAAATCACTAAAGTGTCGAGCTCCATGTCGACGCGAACCGGATGGCCTTTCCTTCAAGCCCGTGGCCTCGACGGAGCATTGCGACAAGGTAGGGCCGAGCCCGAATGGGTAGCACTTTATCTCGATCATCACATCGGCAGGTTCCATCAATTGCTCAGCTCAGGTGTGATATGTCAACACATCGGGGCAGAGGAGACAACCGACAGGTTGGCTAAATGCAAATGCACCTGCTTCTCCCCAATTAGAAGGGTGGATGGCAGATGTCGTCAGCTTCCTCCCCTTGGAAACTCGGTTTCCATTCATCCTTCTTTGGCAAAAACATAGAGGTTTCCTGTGGGTAGAAGATGGCATTTTCCGGGCCGGGTATCTGAAGTTGCCCCACGGCAAATAAAAGCGCTGTTGCAAAGCTCATTGTGATAGTGCCCCACGTGGCAGACGTGAGTTACTGGAATGGAAATTAAGAATGTTCAACTGTTCTGATGGGCAGAAAGTGGGTTTTCTTGCAAAATTATGCATCAACGAGTTTGATAGAACTCGGACGCTCCTGCTCCTATCTCTTTCTGCCAAATCGCATGTCCTCCGAGAGCTAGGCCGAGTCTCGGGAACGAAGCAACACTAGATTTCGAAACTTGGTTGCCAAAGTAAGGAATATTCTGCAAAGCTTCTGGAAGCGCCGTTCCATACATCAAACTGTGCCGGCAAATATCACTTGATAATAGCAAGTCCGGGCCAAGATAGATGAACTTGCATCTCCAGAGCTCCACATAGAGATACCTGCAGATGGGGAAAACGGCGGTACGACCATGGGGTCTTAATCCAGGGCGGCTGTTGAATTGCCCTGTGCTTGGATCTGTCAGAATATCGAAGAGATCACCTGCCAGCCGTCCAGGCCCCATTTTCCAGTTCCCGACACCCCGGCTAGAAGGTAGTCAGTGACCACTGAAAATACCCCGACACGGCACAGCAAACCGACACTGTACAGGCACGAAAAGGTACCTCCGCACAGTCCAAGGGGAACAGGGGAGTGACTTTTACCAAAGTCGCGCCTCCTCGTCCATCGATATGACGGCACCATATGCAGCCGTGACAATCCCCAGAAGCTAGCATAGCAAAGACTCAAAATGCTCCATGCGGAGACGAGAAGAGTTGGAGCGTGTGAGATTTCGAGATGCGGATATCTTCGCCAAGCATGGAACATATCATACCATGAGGCGATGCCGGTTTGGCTTCGTATTCCGCTGACTGGCGACGTGCCAGCCCTCACGTAGAGGACGAATCCGTTATTGAGATCCTCACGACAAAGAGCAGCTCTGTAGATGGCGTACGGGGGTCGTCAAACCCTGTGTACTGTGTGGAATCCATGCTCTTTGCAAGGGACATGGGGAGTGAATTTCGGTTTGGAACTTCGTGTGGAGGCAGTGTTTTGGTCAATGCACTCTTTACTGCACACGCCATCCCGGTTTAGGAAGGTTTCTGGAAAGAGTGGAATCCTTCTAGAAGGCATGCCACCTTCGATGTGAACCGCTCAGCCCCTTTACGAAAACCCCAGCAGACGCCAGGCTCATGCAAGAAACTCCCCGTGCCAAGTAACAGTCCACTTCACGCCTCAATCTATCGAGCTGTTCAGCCCCTCGCGGGAGGTTGGGGGCTTTTGGATTGTCGGTCTTGCGAACATGGAAGCAAACGCGTGGGGGCGGCCGCCAGCTTTGGTCAGGGCCATTTTCGTCTCTGATAGCAAATAGCGGTCCTGGTCGATATTGAGATATTACTTGATCCCTTTGCATAGTGAAAATTATGGTCAGGGAGATTGTCCTACCGCGACATGAAGCAGACCGCTTGAGTAGCCCTCGATTCACGGGCCCCTTGCTCCAGTCGACAGGTCCGCAAATAACTTGTATCACCAAACCTGCACGAGTAGCCGAGACTGTGTGAGTCCTGTCCAGGTCTATAATCATTCCTGCGCTTTCGTCGGTCTCGAAAGTGATAGAGAAAACGCCACCAGAAATGCTGATAGAGATGCATGGAATTCTGGAAATGAGATGGAAGTCTGTGCGAGACAACCTTTGCCTCGAAGCATCAAAACCGATATCTGCGCCGAGTGTGGTGTATCAAAGTTACACTGAGGCGTTTCCCCTCTGCAGCGGTGGGTAGAATTACTGATAGGTTGTAAAAGAATCTCGCAACACAAATTGAATAGAAACCTGCGAATCGTTATCTCCTAGGTCTTTTCCGTTCCACCGCCTTCCGACGTATGAGTTGTAGGGACGTAGGCACATGCGGCATCATGGAGATGGCGTCGAAAAAGGTCATAAAGTACGCACCATCCGTCTTGGGAAACGGGCCTCGTTTCAGGCGGTCCTGCCTTTCCTTGGTCAGTCATCAAGACAAAAGGCCCCTTAATTGCGAGAATTCTTGCATCCGAACCTGCAATGCCGCCTTAGCATCAAGACAGCCACTGACATGACCAAATATGTTCTAGTTGTTGAATTGTGCATACCAATACATGGCTGCTTTTCGTATGGCGTTACTCTTTCCATGCAAGCGTACGTCGAGCGTTAGCGGCGGCCGCAGGGCTGTTCAGGTCCTCGCATACTCCGTGCTCTGATGAATTGCATGGTGCTTCTTGGGCACTTCTGGAAGGGAGCTTGGGCCTACATTCCCGCACGGGGTGTCCCAGGTTTTGCCCCTGGCAGAGACTCCACAGGGGATGGATAGCACTGGCCAGGCCGGCGGCGAGGCAACAGTCACCTTGCGCATGTCGATCTTAGATGAAGGCTGAAGCCGGAGCAGCATACCCGGCTATTTTTGGAGGGCAGCCATTTCATCTTTCATCAATGACCGGGGCGCTGGCTCTGGGTCATTTTATTGTGCTGCAAACAATTTCACCAAGCAATGCTCTTATTATTGGGCGTTGATGGAGAATGCTATGCCAGAAGTAGGAACGGCGAGTGTCAAGGAGCTTTGACTAAGCACCGCACGCAAGTTTGTAGTTGGCGCGTGGCAGGTCTTCTCCTGACTTGTCCCTGCTAGAAGGATTCTTCCGAGCCCCCGAAATCCATATCCATGGACAAGGAGCGAGCACATATTGATCCCATTATCTCGCACATGCCTACGGGACTTCATGACTGAAGCAGGTGCCACCTCATCGCGCCAAACCTGAATTCCCCGAAATTTTTGGGGGACTTCTTTGTACATTTTCCGCAGAGTTACAAGATTCATCACCGCATCTACAGGCGAGATGCTACCAATTCCGACTGTGCGGAAGAACCCAGTCTCAAGCCCAAAGACTCAATCCTCGAGGCCTACGGTCCTGGCTGCCAACAGTTTCTAACCTCGTACGTGCAGGGATCCTGAAGGCAGTAAGTGAAACAACGCGTCCCATCCTCTCCGGATTCGAGGCCCAATGAAAAGACATTGGAGTCGGTGTCGTCATTCCACACTCGCCCGATTCTGTAGTTGCATCCCGAGTAAATGTTTCATACCTAGCCTAGCCTGGTTACGGCTGGGTGCACGGAAGCTTCTAGCGCAATTAACCTGAGGCCTGCCCGCAACAATACACTAATAAAAGTTACCAGTGGGTTTGCACTGTCATGACTCGTTCAACGAAGACAATACTTCGTGCGCGGCATCCAGCCTAGCTGCAATGCGAACCATCGTCCATGCGGGCAACTAGGTAGGTCGATCCCTTGCTTCCCTTCGCGCCCTCGAAAACTCAGATGCCCTCTACCTGAACAGATTTGCCGACATCCGTCGTCGGTTGGTACCCTTAGCCAACCGGATGCAGTTGATAAACATTCCAGGCCACGCCCGCCCTAGCTCGACAAAGTCGCCGAGGCCAGATCAGATGCCAAGAATGGAGGTTTGGAAGGTTTCCAGAAGAACGTAGGGCGCAGCGCTCCACCGCACTTTGAAGCGACACTGTGCATCCTTAGGCAAGGGGAGGAATGTCGACAATACAATGAGAGTTCCACAACAGAAAACGGCGCCCAAGCAGGTCGCAGGGTCGCAGAGCCGTAGGGAAGCTCTCTGAACAAACCAGCAGCGCAATAATTCCGTGGTCGGCACCGATATCTCGAGTCCTCGGCTGACAGCTTCACTGAAGACACTACTACTACGCACAGGTTACAATTGAAGAAGACAGAGGGCAATGCTGTCCTCGCGAAGCTTCCACGTGCTAGCGTAGTATTCTTTTCCAGAAGGGAGCTAGAACTGCAAATCACACTCAAGCTCCGGCAGCCCAGCTCCAGGCAGTACGACTCTGATTACCTTGGGTCACTTGGCGGTCCATGCCCTGCCCATCCAACATGCTTAAACGAACTTTGGAACAAATTTGAGCGACCGTATGGGAGCGCATTCTCTCGCTTCTCCTGCGGGTAATTGCAAATCACGAGTCTCTTTCTCGTATTTCGAACCTACTACTCAGTCCGCCTTGCTTCCGGGACGTCGACAAACTCTACTCGTATGCTTCCTAAAGTTCGGTGAGAGCCGTCCGCCCTCCCGAGATGTCAGGCCCGAGCCAGGGTCCTTTCGGAATGCCCAAAGCGCGCCGTGCTTCCCCGGACTCGGCAACCTGGACCACCAGGGCAAGGGTTGTAGATGACGATACTGCTCTCTCGTCTCATAATGGCGATCCAGTCCATCGGTTCCCGTCCAACGGAAGTTGGCAGCATGTGTTTCCTATAGACCCACCCAGTTCGAATACTCGGCATCACAGGCTCTGCTGTTAATTGAGAAAAGGCCACTACTGTTTTTCGATACTCCTCTGTATTGGCTGTGGCTGACGACATGCTAATTATCTGAACTGGCCGTAGAAGGGAAATCCGGTGAAAATTCCAGGGCATGCGACAGTTGAAGTCAGCCGTAGCTTTTAACCTACGAGTTCTGGAGAGGACGCCATTCGAAACAAAAGGGTTCTCGAGGATCTCTGGTCGCACAACACACAATCCGTCCACAAAACCTGGATTTCCTCTCCCGCTTCGGGTTGATCATACCGCCAAACCCAGAACCTGGTGCAGGCGGAATGGCTCTCTCGGGGCTTGTTGCCGGCCGGCCGACACGGCAGCGTCACAACAGGGGGATCTACCTCACAGGAGTCGCATTGGCGATCAAGTCTGCACATATCCCTTTCAGGAACTTTTCGGACGAAATTGGCTTGGTCCTGTGCACGACAGTTCGATTTCTGTCTTGGGTTGTGTTTGATGGGGGCGAAGTGGGAACCCAATTCGGTTTTTTTTTTGTGGTGGTGTGAAGGGCCAGCCGCTGGATTTCTTCAGGAAACCTGGTTTAGGCGCGGCATTTCCACGTTTGTCTCCTGCATCTCTTTTGATGGATGATCTACAGGACATGAAGAGAGCTCCATGCTTCTCGACTCTGCGTATTTGACGAGCTTCAGGTGAAGCGGTAAACCGTTGTGGGATTGAACAAATACCGCATGACACCAGCTACTCTTTACCAGTATTTGGCATATGATGCGATGACAAACGTTATCTAGATCCTTCCGAACTAGCTACAGCGGTAGTACTGGCAGGAGGATCGGCTGTGGCACTCATGTCGTGAAACGGAGCCTCACGGCGCAGGAGACGGCCATTCACCCTCTCTGAGGACTTTGGTTGTCGGATTGGCAGGTTCCGGGGCCCATCAGATGTATGTCAAGTGCGTCATCTGCGCGCCACTCCGGTTCTTAAGGTGAGCCGATGGTTGGGAAGAAAGTTAGGACTCGACTCCTTTCTGATATTGATGGTTGTTACTGGGCGAGGCTGTACGAGGCTTTCCGGTCTTCAGCCTTGTCTACACGTTGAACCGCACGAGTGTGTCATATCCTAAAAGATCAACTCGTAGACATACGTTGGGGAGCTAAGAAGTAAGTTTTCTTCTCAAATGAAATGTTGCGTTGAGCCACCATCTATCCAAAACTTTCTCAATCCGCACCATCATTAAGAAACCACCTTGTCCGTATGGGCTCATTCTCCATGACCACAAGCTCTATGCATCACTTGAATTTAAACGAAAAGATTGATACGCCAGCCACAAGCTGCTCCCTTGGAAGCCTTGGCGCATCATGTAGGTTTCTACCACATAGGAGATGCCAGAAAAGCCTGCCTTCCGCACTCCTCACCACCTTGGCTCTCCCCTTTCAACTTGTGGCGTCGCAGCCATGGCATTCTTATCCGCAAACGGATCATCATCATCCTCGTCCTCGTCCTCCTCATCGGTATGATATCGGGGTCGGGCCGGGACTGGAGAAGACACGGGTGGTGATGGTTTGGACATGACAGGCGGCCGGGGAGGAGCGCTCGGCCGTGGCGGGCTCTGGCTGAGTCTGAGGCCCGCAATGTTGGGGGGATGGGTCGGGGAGGTCGGGTTGGATTCTCGGCCCTTGAGCTGTGCCACTTTTGATAAGAGTAAGTATTATCTCGTTAATCTCGAGGCCGAATAGAGCCCTCTATCCGTTGCAACTTACTTCTATATAAATGTGCTTGCTCGGCGATTTCGTCGTCTGAATCGCTGTCCGCATCAATGGAGCGGTCGAGCTGCTCAAAGGTCATGAGAGCTAGGATAAGCTCGTCGTTTGTGGAGAGCAGGCTGCCAAGCCACTGTTCGCTCTCAACGTGATAAATCTAGCAAGGCTTCAGTTAGCTCACAATTCTTTTCATGCTTGATGCGTCCCCACCGCGGACCTTCCCCTAAACAAGGAACGCATCTCACAGGTCGTAAAGCACATACATATCTCAAAACTTTCCTCCTCAGCTGCTTACACGACTCAAACCTCTCCACTGCCGTCCGATTCTCCGAAATCCTCTCTTTCTCTCGATTGATACTCTTCAACGAATTCATCAAATTCGTGGCCGCAATAGACGAGTCCGCGATAGTGGCCTTCATCTGTTCTTTCTCTGATTCCAAGTTGAACATCTTGCCGCGCTTTTTGTTCTTATCCTTGTCCTTCTTTTTCTTGTCCTTCGAAGACCCGAAGAAGGAAGACGAGGGGGTTTGGGAGAAGGACTGGACCGTGCCCGAGGTCTGGCCGTAGGGGACGGGCGCGGGGCTTTTGGAGGATGAGGCCTGGTTGGCGGCCTCGTCTTCGTCGTCATCAAAAGGATTTTCGGTCTCGCGGATGACTTTAGATTTTTCTTGAGTGGCGACTGCTTTGCGGCGGGGGAGTTGCTGGTATCAAGCTCGTTAGCGACCAGACGGCTTCCCAGGCTCACCGCTCGTTCATGTAGCAACTGTTATTCGCCGTCGGTCCTCTCCCGACCGGATCCCCCAAACACCCACTCACCTTGTACAGACTCGCAATGCTCTTCATTCCCTCCACATCTTTATACTGCGCCCAACTCCGAAACAACTCATTACACCTCCTCCTGACTTCAGGGCTGCTCGTCCCGCTCGTCCCGCAAACCCTCAGTCTCTCAAGCAACGCCTCGTCGGCAAAGCAACGCTGGAATCGCGGCCCCGCATTTTGTATCAATCCGTCGAGCAAGACGAGAGCCCGGATCTGGCGATGTACGTTGCCGTACTTGAGCTTCTTGCGGATCGCGCGTGCCGCCTCGGTAGGGCCTGACGCTTGCAGCTTGATGACCTCGACCAGCTCAGGGATGCCGCTGAGGTCGTCCTCCTCGAAGGCTTCCGAGGTGAAGTGCTCGATGCCGACCGTCACGGCTGTAAATGGTTTCTGGAAGAGGCGCATTGTTCCCCTCGGTTAGCTTGTGTTCCTTTTCTTTCAGTTGCAAAGGACGCGCGCGAAAACCAGTTACGGGGGGGTTTGGAGCGGTACCGGCATGATGGGGGTTCTTTGCGAGGTGCTTGCCTGCCCTCCCAATTTTAGCTTCGGTTCGGAGCTTGACTCGGTCTTTGAAAGGCGAGATTCAGAAGAAAGTCGTTACTCGCGATGACTTCAAGTAATCGAATCAGGAGGGAGGTCGTGAATCGGCGGGCGGTTCCGGTTTGACCGACGGTAAGTCGGCTGGTGTTTCTGTCGCACGGCAGCGGGGCGGTACAAGCGCGGGGTAAGTAGGAATCCTGCTGGAATGCCAGCTCGAGTCAAATTTGTTCGGTTGTGTACGAAACTCTTCGGGGGAAGGGCTTCCAACAAAACTGTAAAATAACCGAGAACTTAGAGCTATCTAGAGCTTGAAGGAAGCAAGCAGGCGGCGGTGGCCAAGTTGCAGCCTGATATGCGATTCAACAATGCCGAAGCGCACCGAGGGCTGAACCCCGCGGAGTGCTCATGCGCTAGCGTCAGGAGGTGCCAAGTGTCATATGAATCTATATACATTTATGGTAGGATGGGAGCGGCTAGAATACGTCTCGGAAGGATCTACCTCTGTTACTTGATTAAAACTTCAGAAAAATCCAAGCCTTTGGGTCCAACTTCATTTTTGAACTCGAAGTCCAAGTTTCTTCTATTAGGCCTAGGTGCCACTTGCGTAGTGTGCCGTGATGCAAAGTGATCAGTTCTGTATGAACAGAAAATCACGCAGTTGCTACAACCGTAACCCTAAATAAGTCTCGAAATAAAGAACGGGAGACTAACACAGATAAGAGTTTGCTTTCCGTTCTTCCTACCTCGTGCTGTCCTTCTACTATCTCGAAAGACTCAGAAATAAACCTTGGGTTAGTAAGGTGAGATAAGTAGGCCCGTTGGTGAGAAAGTAAGTTCAGAGCTCTGGAAGACTCCATGTTTTCACCCTATTTCAATGTTCTTTAAGATCCTCCCTTCACCCTTCAAGCACCCAGCCCTCATCCGCCTAATGATAGGGAAAACGACCCGTAAAGTACTTCGTAGTAGTAGCTGAATTCACTCAATTGTTGCTGGTCGGTGGCGTCGAACCCAGCGTCTTATTGATAGGTGCGACGAACCTACATGGCTACTCGACCTAAGGTGGCTGGCTGCTTATTCACGATTGGCTGGTGTGACGGCTTAGGGTGGTGAACTCAGTTACGGAAACGCTCATTTGAGCGGAAACAACAAGAGTGCGTCAAGTGGTAAAGTCAGGCAGAGCCCCAACCACGCAACCAATAAATCTCATACAAGTCTTCATCTAGCATGCGCTCCCCTCTCGGTTGCTACTGTCGAGTGTTGCCTTCGCGTCTAATACGAATTTCTCGCTATGTTGGCTCAAACAGACGACCAAAACAATGAGGAGACCCAACCAGAGTCTCGGGACAAAACCATCGGCGAAGTCGTCTTATCTACCTGCCCGCCGATTGACACCGCGGAACGCCGAAGGGGACTCCCAAAACCAGAACATCCCCAGTTGATATGGCCTATATCGACTATTGGTCCATCAACTCCCTGGATTGCCTTTGAGGGAATAAATGCATTGCGAGGCCCACGGTCCTCTGGAAAGCAAATTATAATTCAGCTGGAGCTGGACGACCGCTTAGAGAAAATACGAACCAGAATTGATTCTCAATTTCGTCATGGATGCTTTGACCTGCAGCTCGCCGTAAAGCTCGGCTTCGAACATATTTCTATACCTGAAGCTCGGTTAAGAGCACAAACGCTTCCCTACGGCATCTTTACACCGAGATTCTATGTCAAGATACCTTTGAAAATAGAGAGTGGCCGGGTTGAGACGCTTCGGCTTGCGCTGGTCCCAGGCATGGCCCCGGACTCTATGTTTTTGGGCCAATGCGCATTACAGAAGCTAGGGATGCTCCCGATCACTGCGGGTTTCAACGATTTGATAGCGCAACATGGACAAATTGTCGATGGGCTTACCAACAAGGCAGAAAAGCCAACAAGAACGGTTAGAACTATTCCAGGCTCCATTCGACAGCCAGGTAGCTACAAAGAATCGAGTACACTAATTTCATCGATTTGGGACGAGGGTGCTGATATTGCATCGGTCGAGTTCCTTGACAGATGTTCGGCAGACTCCCCGCTGCCGCCGAGTCGTTGTCAGACTTCCGATAGCCTCAAACAGGAATCGATAGGTAGCACCAGAGGAGACGACGGGTCCAACGAAGCATATCAAAACCACGGTGGCGACTCTTCGCTGCCCGTTGTTGACGACGATCCTCACCGGCGCACAAGCATGTGCCGAGAATGGATGGAAGATGTGCAGGCTTTCGGTAGGCATAATGACATGCTTTATCTCAAATCTACAGTTATAGCAAATGAATCGGTCTCATATAATACCGGCTCAGGATCCAACGGCCCGGCCACTTCAGCTAAACCTGCGTCTGGGCAATTGAGTGGGGTTCGACCGCAGGGCATGTTTGACGTGGATCAAGTCCCCGAGAACGACATGCCTGGCAATTCAGATTCCCCAAATTCAGCCACATTAGAAATCTTCTCATCTTTGTCCGGACACTCCTCGGATAACTTAGAGAGATGCGCAGCCCTTCAGCGGCAGAAGTTGGTTGACGCGATCATCGAAAATTTCTGCCGCTGGTTGGGTGATAAATTACTTACTCTCAAGAATCGTGGCTCAGCCTCGACATTGGGTACCCCTACTACATCAACGGCGCCAAGTGATGGAATAACGAGCAATGCGTCCAGTAGTACCGTTCCTTCGGAACAAACTGGATCGGGACGTGGCGCCCTCCGTAAAAGGAAACAGTCCCAAGGAGACGGCAAAGGCAGCGACCAAGAAGACGCTCCAAACAGGAAGATGCGAAAGGGAGTTCCGCACTCTGGCAACCCAGAACGACGAAGATTCGCCTGTCCGTTTTACAAGAGGTATCCGTTGAAATACCGGAATAGTCGGACTTGTGCTGGGCCAGGGTGGCCAGAAGTCCACAGAGTCAAGTGCGAATCCCTCTAGAGTGCAAAGATGACTTTCTAAGACAGGGAGCTGACCGTATCCACCTAGGGAGCATTTGAGGAGGAAGCATTTTCTTGGAGACTACGCTTGCATGCGTTGCCAGAAAATTTTCGACAAAGCTTCTACCCTGATGGTTCATTGGAGGTCGCCAGCACAATGCGAGTTTCAAGAAAACATGGATGTGTCAGACTACCTCAGCGTGGACCACTTCCGGCTGTTGCGTGGAAGTTCCTCCCGGGAGATAAAAAAGGCTAGGGAGCCAGAGGTGGCAAAGTGGCACGAGATATTCTTGATCCTATTTCCAGGATTTCCTCAAAACCGGCTCCCTTCCCCCTGTAAGAAGTCCACCGTGGGAATCCCGAAGATCGTAAACTAGTAACAATCTCCCAGATCATAACGATGAGAATCTCCTCGCTGAAGTGCATGACGTTTTCGAGTACGCTCGCATGGAGCTGCCGCCCCGTGTTCTCCCGATCGTGCAAGACTTGGTCGATGCAGAAGGCATTCCTCCTGATGTAGGTACGAATATCGCGAGACGTGTGGTAGCCTGCCTTGCGAGAGAGATCCCATTGCTATGCGACGAGTATCTTCAATCTTTTCGGACCGAACAACCTTCGTCAACAACGGCCAAACACGAATCGAACGGAGATGCTCTAGCAAGTGCGTCAAATGAGGTCGCACCTCAAGAAACCTCCCTCGTACAAGGAGATATCTCGCCAAATCAGGCGAAGGTCTCAAATGAGGCAACCCAAGGACCAAGCTCAGCAAGCGATGTGGTGAATAACCTCCGAAACAACCTTTTGTCGGGAGTGGACGTGAACAGCATGGAAAATATTCTTGGGTTTGATGGGAGTATCGACTGGACTTTTCCTACGGATAGTTGTACTAGCTTTGAACTGGATCTTGCGGTTGAGTCGGAATTTGAGACCCAAATGTGAGAGGGACAAAGCGAGTAAAGAAGTAAATAGTTTGAGAGGAGATCGATTTACGGCACTGGAAATGCTAACGTGAGAGAATAAAAGGCAACACGATGAGGATGTGCAACTTTTTTGTCCCCTTTGCAGGCGCGAGAAGATCGGTTGGCGAATTATTCTTACCATTCCTTCTCACCTGCTAGCCGGGTCCGCTGACAATCATGCCATTTTATGACAATGGAAATTTAAGTTGAAGTCATAAAGGTCCCTCACAATTAATTTCTGGCGAGAAGTAATGCTGCCTCAAAGCTCATTTCCTTCAGAAGAGTGATGCCGGAGTTGTCGAGACAATACCCTGATCTTGGTGGTGCTCCGCTTCGTGATAGGCCAGTTACTTCGACGGATAGTCGGCTGTGCATCAGGCCCTGTAAATATGCAGGATGCCGAGTATTGAACTCCTCCCGCGCCATCCATCGCCTCGGTAGAAATAGCAGGCTCGAAAAGCGACGATCCAAGTGGGGGCTCGAAATTCTCTATACAGAAGGTATCGAAAACGTGCAAGGAGTCGAGGCATCTTACAGGTCCAAATTAAGGGATGCGATGCGGGCCATGGCGGTCTACACAAGTACTTCGGCCCGCTTGACCTTCTGGTCACCGAAGCAGCCCTGGAAACCTCGATTGTGGTTTTCTTTGCTGTATCGCTTCCTCTGTTGTCATAGGCTGCACAAAGGGCCTTTAGTGGAGAAGCAAATGTCTAGCTGCATGCAAATCGGCGCGTGCTATCCACTTCGAGCTTCAACTTCCGAAGCTTTCGATTCAAAAACTCTGGAAACGAGCCGATCAACAGTTGCTACTTCTAGGAGTAATTTGGTTTCCCGTACAAATATGGAGGTGGTTCTGCTCACAGATCCTCCGAGGGCAGGAATCGTGGATCACGCATAGTGAGGAAACCTCGAGTTCGAGATGCAGATCGCGGCATTTTTATGCGTTGCTGGCACGGCAGCTGCCGTCACTATCGCCGAGATCAATGGCAATAAATTCATCTCGCCGTTGAACGGCACGTCTGCTACGGGTGTTGAAGGTCTCGTTATCGCGAAGGGACCGAATGGAATTTGGCTGCGATCAACAACTCCAGATGACGACAACGCCACGTCTGAGGCCATTTACATCTTTGGCAGTTCGGTCGGCAACAACTTAGCGGTCGGCGATGTCATTACTCTGGACGGGAGGGTGCAGGAGTTCCGGTTCGTTGCAGCCAAACAAGCCCCAAACTAGATCAAAAGTTAACAAGTCAAAAGATCAAGTCCAGATTATATCTACCTCACGGAGATTTCGTCGCCCAGAAATGTCGTTGTCCAGTCAAGAGGAACTGAGGTCACGGCTCTTATCGTTGGCGTTGACACTTTGCCTCCGCCGACAGAGCAGTACTCGAGCCTGGATGGCGGAGACATTTTCGGTGTCCCAAATGCGGTCACAAACATTTCCATTGCAAATCCTGAGCTGGAGCCTAAGAAGTATGGTCTAGACTTCTGGGAGAGCATCAACGGCGAGCTGGTGACGGTAAAAGGGCCAGTCGCAATTGCCAGACCAAATAATTTCGGCGACACTTGGGTTGTAGGGGACTGGCCCGTCACAGGACTGAACGGACATGGTGGCCTGACGATGACGGACAAGGGTATGTAAGGCCGTAACACTCCCGCCTACAGTCTGTTCTAACATAGTAGTAGATGCTAATCCTGAGGCTATCATCATTGGCAGCCCACTGGACGGCTCCCACAACCCGGGCAACACCAAGATAGGCGACAAGCTGGAGGAGATTACAGGAGTCGTCACATATGCGTTTGGCTTCTATCGCATACTGCCACTTACCGCCATCAAAGTCGTCACGGCCGCCGACCCGACAGTCTCTTCAACCAGCCTTGTAAGTAGGGGGGCTTGTAAGGGGATCACTATCGGTGACTACAACACTGAAAACCTCAGCCCCTCGTCCTCGCATTTGCCCCTCGTCGCCAATCAGATTGCCAGCTACCTCAAGACACCAGACATCGTCTTTCTGCAGGAAATCCAGGACAAAAATGGCGACACAAACGACGAGGCGGTCGATGCAAATGCGACCCTAGCTGCTGTTACGTCGGCCATTAAGAGTCTGAATGGTGTTGTGTACGACTTCATCAATATCGATCCCGTTGATGACCAAGATGGGGGGCAACCCGGGGGCAATATTCGTGTTGCGTACCTTTATCGCCCTGATGTGGTCGAGCTCTACAAGCCGAAGCTAGGAGGCAGCCTTGATGCAAACCAGGTACTTCCAGGCCCCGAATTAAAATACAACCCTGGCCGGATTGACCCGACCAACTCGGCATGGGATGATAGCCGCAAGCCGCTGGTAGCAATGTGGAGAACGGTCAACGGGACCGGGAACATATTCTTTACAGTCAACGTCCATTTTGCATCAAAAGGTGGATCT
>Ga0247774_1000497_pt1 | contig 19371 bp, 21 predicted proteins | sample UWRJL001104B6_FD_179933 | JGI IMG/M metagenome (GOLD analysis project Ga0247774, IMG submission 179933) | Plant litter microbial communities from Arlington Agricultural Research Station in Wisconsin, United States - UWRJ-L001-104B-6 | ecosystem: Environmental > Terrestrial > Plant litter >... | reverse complement strand
TTTGGACTTTCTATCGCTCGGACAACTGTTGGATTGGGCTTCGAGAGGGAGAGAAGAAGCACTCTGTCCGGAATAAGCCAAGAAGGGTATGTTGGGACAAATATGTGGCGTGTTTGGGTCTCTTTTTGCAGGTGTGTTTGTTTGGATCAGGGAAGTCGTGTTAATTCCTCTTTGTTTAACGCTTTCTTTGTTGTATGTTGTACGTACCGGTTAACTGGATGGAGGCTGCGCAAGGGAAATTGGAGGAGTCTTGCTTATGATGAGGATATTGGAGTAGTTGATTTTATGCTGTGTTCTGTTGCGTCTTATAGTAATGTAAGACTTATGGTATTATTCCAATAACTCTTTGGGGTCTTTCATCCCTCGTGTGATCAAGGTGGCAACGCAGACAAGCGGGTCGCGTCGATGACGGCAGTGCCGCGTCGTGTTGCTGGAGAAGACCGCGCAAGAGCGAACATAACTGAAGAACATGCGTCCTTAAGGTCAGTAATTGCGCCCTGAGTATGGTAACACCGAGCTGGATCATCTCTTGGATAAAAGAACGAGGAAGTATTTGTAAACCAAAAGAAAAGGAAGATACAGGAGAGTGGTTGCTGCATTGGGGCTAGGCTGGTACAACCGGTCTGATCGGTTTTGTATCCCACCGCTTGACTGGGTATCAAGGTGTATTCGCATCGCTACAACCAAAGTCTATCTCTAATCACACCCTACTAAAAGCAGATGTACATAGCAGCCTCCTTTGCCAAGCCAGCTGGCCCGCGCCAATGCTTGTCTCCTTCCTCTGAACATTACCTGTCTAACAAGACCTAAGCGTATATATACCTCTCATATTCACATCCATCGCAAAATCTCATCTAAACGCCTACCAGCAAGCGCACGCATCCTCCATGTCTTCCAGACAACCCGACTCCTCCGACGAAGACCCATGATGGTAGTTCCAAAGGTGCCACCAGAGTTTCCGTCGGGCCTGAAATAGTGTCGCTCACCACCGCCGAGACCCACGAGGAAAAATGACGCTGTTGGCGAAGTATCCCAGACATTGTCATGGTCATCCATGGCCTTCTTCGGCTCCGCGTTTGAAACCGTACTTTGAATGGGAGCCCATGGATCTGCTAACGCATAAGCCGCCGTTGGCGATGCCGCGACCGACTCATCACCATAGCCATCCATGCCCGCCTCACGCTCCGGGCGCTGCGGTTCCAGAATCTTCCCTTGGCTGCGAGCCTCAAGATCCTGTGACCCCCAGATCCTCCTTGGTACCCGAATTTGTCGATGGCAACGACCGCGAAAGCGAAGTATCGTTATAACCAACGCTCCTCTATGGTTCAGAGTCCGAGTCTGTCGCTTCACCAACCTGACAATCGCCCCACACTTTCGACCACTCTCGCGGCGCAAGCCACTCGAGATCACTGACAGAGAGATTCCCATCGAATTGAGAAATGTTCAAGACCCGCCCGCCGAGCAGTTATGCAGTGCCGTCGGCCGTACGACTACACTGCCGCTCATCATCACTATGACTAACGTTACTGCTAGTCTGGACACTACTGCAGCAGCAGCTCCGTTCCGCACAGTAGGGGGCCGAAAATAACTAGTACAGGTGGCCCATGGCGCGGGCGGCCCAGCCTTCCGACTGCTTGGGGGGGTTGACGATGATGTGATAGGGGAAGGGGTTTTGGCCCGTAGCCGTGATGGGTGGTATGTGGTCTTTATCGTTGGCCAGGCGCGTAATCTTGCGGACAGTGCCGAGAAGGGTTGTGTCCATGGCTTGGCGGACCTTAATTCGTTCTGTTGGGGGTCGGGAAAGTCAGCACATATTCCTACCTAATACACTAAGATGATATAAATATTCCTGTCTCGTTCCAGTCCATTGAGTAGAGCGCCGTGTCAATAGAAGGTACAGGAAGAAAGAAAGAAAGAAAGAAATTGATTAGGGAAGGAAAGAGAAAGTAATAGGAGAAGCAGATGGTCCAGAAGGTAGGGAGGGACATACCATTTTCAGTCTTGGGCTCCGCAACGGTCACCTTCACGGACCAACTCTCCCAACAAACTTCTTCATCCCCACGCATGATCCAGGCTCCCTTCCGCCTCTTCCGCTCATAGAATTTAACTGTAATCTGCCCTCTTCCGCCGGCATTATTATTACCTGATGACATGGAGGGCGAAGTAGCACTGCTGAACCCCAACAAGGGGCTTCCAGACGACGGAAGTGTCACTCCACCACCAGTGGTATTCGACCGTTCAGAGTTGAGCTGCTGCTCCAGCGCCGTCACTCGCTGCTCAATCAACGTCTCAAGCTCCGCATCGTCGATGTACGGTAGCGTCAAGGAGAGGACAGGGCGCGTCTTGGGGGATATGGCAGGGAAATAACGGTGGAAGAAGATGACGTGGAGGAGGCCTTTTGAAGCGGACACAAGTTAGCTAGACTGCTTCTCAGTTCTGTTCAAGGTGCGGGCAACGCCATACCTTTCACCACCTCCCTCACCGATGCCGGGTCAGCGAAGACATCGAGGTCAAACTCCTGCGGCGGCCGCTGCTCCATGCTTGCCATGCTTGCGAGAAACTATATACCTAGAGTATGGAAGAAAGAGAAGATAGGCCCGGCGTTTTCGTTCTGATGGTAGATGTCTTGGGTGTGTCGTCGAGTAAAGCGTTACGAACACGTCCGCCTCAAGACCGAGGACGGGCACCAACAAGTTTCGGCAACGACGTCCACTAGTTCGGGAGTGAAACGCTCGTTGATCTTTGCGCTGCGGCAAAGAACGAGTCCAAGCAAGATCCGAAAGAAGTAGCAGAGAATATCTAATAGGCCAATTTCGGATTATTCCCAGCGTTCCCAAGTCCAGAAAGAGCTCATTACCGTGTTCGTGGTGTCTCCATTGGGCTCGTGGCAAAGATGGGAGGTCTCGAGGGCTGAGTTCGGTAAGTATCGTTTGGAAACCGGACTTGCTCGTGACGTGATTCCTCTGGCGGGTGTTCCTGCTAATTTAAAAAGCAGATCCAGGGGAGGCTTCCTTATATACTCAAGAAGCGACCGGCTCTTGCTGCCATCCTCTCAGCGTGTCCGTTCGAGTAAGTCGAATCGTTGTCGCATTACTAGGAAAAGACCGAGCAAAGAGCTGACTTGCTGAAGGTGGGGCAGCTCGGTCCTGATAAGCAGAACGAGTGGGTCGAGTCAATCTGACTGACGCAACACAACAGCGGACCCACTGAAACGTCTTGAGCACAGAACCTCAGGGGCTATTGAAAGCGGTTTAGGGCTAGGGTAGGGCCTTCGCGCGCTTAGAATCAATTTTGGCCCACCGTAGCTCCACCAGCAGCAAGAGCCAGGCCGAGGTACATTTGCCCAAGAGAGTCGCATTTAACACGAGTTTTGTCAATCCGCAAGCCCGTTCAACCCCTGTTCGTACTCCCGCTCGACTTTCTTTCCAGCTTCATTGGGGAAGAAATGGCGGATGCTAGTAGCTGGGTCTTGACATTTTAAGCATTTCTCTCCTTAGCTAACTTAAGAATTACCTCTTCGACAGAAGCCAACCGAAGCGAGACCGAGAGAATCGCAAACCGCCGTCCATCATGCTCCAGGCTACGCGGCGATGGTTCCGTCGAAACCGCACACCCATCGCCATTGGGGTCGGTATCGTGGGTGCCGGATATGTGGCGACGCAGTATGTGATCGGCAAGATCAATGATGCGCGGGATCGGATGAGCAGCGATCGGATTGCGAAGGAGAAGTAAGGCTTCGGTCGCGATCATCTCTCCACAGGACCTGAACCAGAAGAGCTAACTGGATATTTCCAACTCCCCAAAAATAGTCTCCGTCGCCGATTCGAGCAAAACCAGGAGGACTGCACGTATACTGTGCTCGCGCTCCTGCCAACTGCGACAAAGAACATCGTCGTGGCCATGGATACTGAGGCCATTACCTTTGAGATCCAGAAGATGAAGGGGGCCAAAGCCGGTCCACTAGCGGCGGCAACTAGTCCACCTAGCATCGCGGAGACGAATATTACAGATGAGGATGGGAAGAGCTTTGCTGGGACGAGCGTGAGCTTGCAGAGCGATAGCGGGGTCCATGCCAGCCAAGTGAGCATACCAGGGCCAGCATCAACAGAGAGCGCACAGGATGCGCCAGCGCAGAGTAGGAAGACCAAGAGACAGCTCTGGGACGAGCTAACTATTAGTTGTGAGTTCTCCATCGTCACAATGGGAAGCGAGCCTATGGTTAAGACGTCCTTGCTTACAACCTACAGCTATTACTCGGTCCTTCACATTAGTATACACCCTCGCACTCCTCACCGTTCTCACTCGGATACAGCTCAACCTCCTCGGTCGGCGCTCTTACCTCTCTTCGGTCGTCACCCTCGCCACGAGCTCGGTATCACAGACTATCTCGCTCGAGAACAACGACGATATCATGCCCGAGCAGGTCTACAATGCCGACTTCGAGGTTAATAGGCGATACCTCGCCTTTAGTTGGTGGCTCCTCCACCGCGGCTGGGCCATCCTTCGGGATCGCGTTGAGGACGCTGTTCGACAGTCGTTCGGCCACCTCTCCCCGCGCGATCTCCTGACGTTTGAGGGCTTCGCCGACCTGACCATGAATGTGCGTAGGACGGTCGAGGGATCGACCCCTGAGGAGCGCTACAAGACTAAGTGGCTTGCATACCTGTTGCCTCCGCGGGAGCTGGAAGAGGAGGTAATTCGCGAGTCCAAGATCATGGACAGCCAACAGCATCAGAACGAGGAGATGATGCCCTCGCTGTCGAGGCGCCTCCTCGACGAGACTGCCGACATTATTGAGTCGCCCGCTTGCTCGCACGTGCTCTCTCAACTTCTGGATGCCGGTTTCTCGTGGCTTGTCGACAAGCAGCTTGCCGCTGGCGCATTTGAGTCCGAACAAAGTCAGGCCCAACAGACGGAGCTGGCGCGCAAGGCTGTACCGCTTCCTAAGATCCTGTCGGTGCTAACGCGCCAGGCGCACGCCATTGGGGACGGCGAGTCTAACGACTACCTGAAGGAGATGGAGCGGGTACCGGACCTGGAGGCCTTTGCTGCCGTGGTGTACTCGAGTAACTGGGAAGCCGACGTCCAGGATGACGGCCCCAAGGAAACAGGAACGCAACAGAAGCAGAGTCAAGGGTTCGCATCTGTGGAGGAGTCACAAGTCACGGGCACGGATGCAATAGGGGAGAGTCTAGTTGTTGTCGATCCGGTTCCAGTCGATGACTCCCAAACATCTCTCGAGAGTGCATGGGAGAAGGCGACGGCGCCGAAGTAGTGACGTGTAGGATAAGAACACTGCAGGAAATCGCATAAACTGGCATTGGCGGGGGAACTTTAGGTTGGTAGGGATCCATCATATATCGGTCAAGGAGCAATTTAAAAGAGGCTGGTGTTCGTAATACACTTTCTTGTCTGTTCATTTGAGGCAGCAAACAAGCGTCTTATATGCTCTGCGAGCAGAGTCTCTTACATCATCAGTGCATGTTGCGCTCCAAAGCAACGTAGACAGGACCGCTCTCTCCGCGATTTCCAGCTGAGGATATCAAGCCCCGATTCCACAGCAGTTAGTCCAATACTCCGCAACCCCTTTCTCCTCGCAGAGAAAGGAGTTCGAGGACCCCCTAGCTCTCTTCGCATCCCTGCGTCCGTGAATCCAACCCTCTCGGATAACCCAGGGACACATGGCTCGGAAGACGTCATCCCTCGCGTCAAAGAGAGAGCCTGATTGATTGTATTCCCACAGATATACATTCTCTGTGGCAGCGGCATCGTGTGTTTTTCTACGCGCCGAGCCTCAGGTTGTGTGCAGCGTTTGTATGAACCTGTCCAGCCCCAACTCAAAGAGCTCGCACTTGACCCCTGCGCCACCTTTGTGCTCGACAGGCGAGAGAGGATTCTTGACGACTAATAGACGAAGGTGTCAGTGGCTACGGACAAGCTTGTGGCCTCAGCACTGGGGAGGGGGAATAGGTAGCACCGACTGTATTCAACCCAAAGATTAATATAGATCTGATGCATCACACTCCTCATGCTCGGCGTATGGGTATCCGTCATCATGACGAACCTCAAATTAGCGAGCGTCTCGTAGTAGTGAAGCTTGTAGTCTTTCGTCCGGTACGAGATGAAGCTGTCGTCGTCGCCGCCGAGCTTGCGGACTATGTTGCGCAGGGAGAATATGGTCCCGAAAATGAGCTTCGCATCGTCGCTGGCTGATGTTCGTGCAGGCGGGACGGCTCGACTGCTGCCATTAGGAGCTGTTGATGAGGAGGAGGATGGAGGGGGAACGGGGAGCCATGATTTTGAGTAGATGCATTCTGCTGTTGGGCTGTTAGCTACCTTGCGAGGATTGCAAGAGACAAGGGAGGGGGCTTGGTGATTTCGGGCGGTGTTGGAGGAATTGAAAGGCTGTAACATGGAGGAGTGGATGCGTACTATGCCGGTCGAATATGTAGAATGAGTATACCACCATTGCGAAAGCGTATGAGCAACCCAAGAGGCAACTGCTTGGTTCGTGAGATTGCAAGGCAAGCGGTTCGCTAGTGCGAGGTACAACTTTCAGACTAAGTGGATAAATTGAAGTCGCGGTCGTTGCTCAAATCGATCTGTGGATGGATGAAAGCTCAAGGCGGGGCAATTAGGACAGGGGTTCTCCCGAGAGAGCTCCGAATGAGGGGTGATTCAAGCTCCAGCAGGTCCTAATAACTATTCCAGTTCCTGCCATGGTCAGCGCTGTTCCGCTGATATTGAGACAGAAAACCTCCTGATGGGTACCAGATGATGCCTTCCCCAGCTTCTTTACTACACTTTAGACAGACCTCGGAATCTATATCAGGTGGCGCGGCCAACAGAAGGGCAGTGACTGTCTGGTGATGGCCAGCCTCCAGTGGCTGTGGTGGGTTGACAACAATTGGGGATTAAATCTTGACAGGACAAATTCAAAATATATTTGTTCTTCTCCCCAGATCTTTCCCATCTTTATCCATGGTTCTCGTGGTTTGAAAACAGTGTTTTTGCCCTGTTCTGTTCCGTCAAGGCTTTTTGTAGGCGATTTCTGCGGCTAGCAATTGGCGCGACTGCAGCGACACTCAGAACCAATACGCTATCTGCATGCCCGCAGGTTGCTGACGACAGAAAAAAAAATCATGTCCCGGCCCGATCCAACCCACCTCGTCTGTTTCACTATTTCCAGTTCCCAGCCTCGAGCCCTTACAAGAACGACCATCCGCCGAGCTAGGTATTTTGGTCTAAGCCAAGGTTCAATCTCTGCAACGACATTGAACGAACTACAAACTACCAGCAAAATCCTCGACCGAGGCGATTTTTCCTGTCGATTCGCTACCCCGCAGTCAGAGCAATCAGAAAGGATGGCTTCTCCAATGGCGGTACAAGACGTCATTGATCGAGGCCCTTCGCCGGGAAGCTTGCCGTCGCCGAGCATAGAAGTGGCATCTCACGATGATCTTTCCGCGCGCCCGTCTTTGGATCATAGACTGTAAGTTTGAGCTGTCTACTTGCGGCATTATGGTGCGCTGGCGTTGAATCGGGCAAACCAACCATCCTCAACCCTATGACGCCAGACTCAATGACGAGTAGCTGACTGACCTTTGCGGTGATGCGACTCTAGGTCTGAGCCGAGGAGCGTCCATTCTGCGACTGCTGGGTACAAAAGTCCGATACGACACCATCGGCGGACACCTTCCACGCACCGAGCGATCAAGGTACGGATATGGATTTACCCTGCTCTGTAGAATGGTTTCCTTGGAAGGACTGGAAGGGCTGACTTCTTATAGGAGACATTGGACGCCAAGACTGAGTATGCGAATGACGAGAAGGATGGTCGGATACACCACCGGATCAACCAATATCTGATAAAGGAGGAGATTGGGCGGGGGTCCTACGGCGCGGTACATCTTGCCACGGACCACAAGGGGACTGAATATGTATGTTTGCGGATGGTATTCGGGTCTCGGATGCAAGCCGAAGACACAACTAACGTGTTTGCGCGAATAGGCTGTTAAAGAGTTCTCCAAAGTCCGCTTACGAAAACGCGCTCAGTCTAACTTTCTCCGCCATGGCCCCCGGCGGCTCTTTATGCAGGGCTGCGCCGGCCTTCAAGCCCCCCTTTCTCCTCACCTCGCTGATTTTGACCCGTCGGGGTCGGCAGAGGAGAAGGATGCGCTGTACCTGATCCGGGAGGAAATAGCAATCATGAAGAAGCTCAACCACCCCAATCTGGTACAGCTTATCGAAGTGTTAGATGATCCTGAGGAGGATTCACTCTATATTGTGCTCGAGATGTGCAAGAAGGGTGTCGTTATGAAAGTGGGACTCGACAACCAGGCAACACCATACTCGGAGGACTCATGCAAGACCTGGTTCCGTGATTTGATCTTGGGGATTGAGTACCGTGAGTGGTCAAAAATCATGATGGTCCCAAGACAAGAGGGAGAACTGGTTAGGAAGAAGCTAACATTTATAAAGTCCACGCCCAGGGCGTCATCCACCGGGATATCAAGCCAGACAACCTGCTTCGTTCCGACGACGACGTCCTCAAGATTGTCGACTTTGGCGTGTCGGAGATGTTCGAAAAGAAGGGGGAGATGATGACGGCAAAGTCGGCGGGGTCCCCCGCGTTCCTGCCGCCTGAGCTGTGCGTCGCCCGGCACGGCGACGTCTCAGGCAAAGCTGCTGACATCTGGTCCATGGGTGTCACGCTGTACTGCTTCCGGTACGGGCGAATACCGTTTGAGCGTCCCAGCGTGCTCGATATGTACGAGGCGATCAAGACGGAGCAACCCGTGCTACCCCCTGACGAGAACCCTGATTTCGTGGATCTGATGAATCGCATCTTGGAGAAGGATCCAAAGAAGCGAATCAAGATGGCCGAGCTAAGAGTGAGTTCCCCTCTTTCTCTTTCTCTTCCTGGTTCTATAGACCATGGATAGCTAACCCTTGCGAAGGAGCATCCATGGGTGACAAATTGCGGCCATGATCCCCTTTTGCCCTCAGAGGAGAACTGCGCCGACCTAATCGAGCCACCCAACGATCTCGAACTGAACCGCGCGTTCACTAGGAAGATGAACCACCTTCTCTGCGTTGTATGTTCCCGACGTCGTTGCCGTTGGTGTAGGCACACTAACTTACACATAACTGTCGTAGATGAAAGTCATGTACAAGCTCAAGCTCCTCCACTCCAGAAAACTCGCCGAAAGGGGCATCAAGAAATCCCCTCGCTCTGAAACCCCTATCTCCCCCTCCGCCCAAGACTCTCCCCTTTCTCCCTCCACCGCTGCCGCCAAGGACAGAAGCCAAGCTGAAGAAATCGAAGCCCTCATCGCCCAGCGTCGGTCGTTCCGCCAGTCCCAGGATGACAAAGCCGCCGCGGCTGCCCGTCCTTCGATCTCATCAGAAGAAACAACGCCGAGCACATCCTCCGAAAACACTCTTTTCCTCGGAATCGGCACGGGCGGACGAGACGACTTTGCAATGGACGCGGCCACCCCCGACGTAGTGTCGGAGTCGCCTGTTAACGTAGATTTCAATGTATACGACCGAGCCTACGAGGAGGAGGTGCAGCGAATTATGAGCAATCCGCAGAGACGCCAGAGTAGCATGTATTTGAACCGGTTGGTCAAGGAGAAGGAGCAGTTTAGAAAGGTGGCGAATATGGTGGAGGGAGAGAAACCGGGGACGCCAGTTCGGGGCGGTTTTGCGAGTATCCTGGGCAAGGCGCTGGAGGAGTCGAGGAAGCAGCAGCAGAATCAGGAGAGGCTTGAGGTTGAGAATACGGAGCAAGAGCCGGCCTAGAGGGTGGCTTGCAGCGGTGAAAGGAGGCTTGAGGGCAGAGGACCTGGAGGGGAAGTAGGTAGGAGAAGGGGGATGCGTTGGGCGAGAGTTCGGAAATACTACTACCACTTTTGTGCATTGTGAACTAAGGAGTGTTTTCGGGGAGTTGGGTACTCAGAAGGAAGAGACACAGTACAGGTTGAATATTGAGCGTCTTTGGGCAATGCTTGTAACACCTCCTCGTCGGTTGGTTTTTTGAGGCTTCGTAATGTGGGGGGTTGTTTTGGCAGTGGTTACGAGGTAGACCAGAGAGAATAAATACCATTGTTACCGTCGTCACCGTTCCGCCAGTGGCCCCCAGCCCAGGCTTTAAACATGACGATAGGTCGAGGTAGGTAGATTAGAGAACACGACCCCTGTCGCGTAAGCGAAGTATCGAGGGACATCATGGACCGACCTGGCTCTGCGGTGTCGTTGGTGGTAAGCCACGTTCTTATGCGCCACAGGGACAATCGTAGAACTTAACGAGGTACTATTAGTGGTGGTCCATTTTGAAGCTGTTTTTTCCAAGCTCGGAGCATTTGAAACCTTGACATCGGGCCGAGGCTGACCAAAATAAGTCATGACGTATCGTGCAGAAAGTACAATCATGCCCAAGGCGTAGGAAACATACTAGTTGGCCAAGTTCTCAGCCCGCGGATGCGCTAGGCTGTCGTTGCTAGCGAGAGAATCTGTAACGAAGCTGTGACAGCGTACGTATGGCTTTCTCTAATTGCACAGCTAAAAAGTGCACACTAGCGTTCTCGTTTCCTCTTGCATGCAACATCCTCACAGCTAGGTCATTTCACAGTCCATGGGCATAAGATTCACATGCGAATAAAATGCTGAAGCTTACGTTTTCCTGATGTAAGATCTGCAAGCCACATCGATAGATAAGCAAGCGATGCACAATGGCGTTGTCGGGCTCGGGCTCGGAAGGGCCATCACAGGTAAGTCGACCCCAGACCAAGTCTTCCCCCAGATACAGGCTATCTTAGCTCCCATTTATCGGGCCGTGCCTTTCTCGGGTTGGCGCCTGTCCTCATCCGAAAATGGAACCGAAAGGAGGTTGAAATGGGGAGGATAGATAACGGGAGAACCACAGATAGTAGCGCGCCGTGGCTCCATGGCTCGCTGCCGTGGCATGGAGAATGCACTCGAGTCGCGTCACCGGTCCCGGACTTGAGAGTTTCTATCAAAGGATGCTGAGCAATTTATTCTCCTCGAATTCCCGACCGATTATCTCCGCTCTACCTCCTGAAGTTAGTGTTGCAGGTTGACCGGACGTTCACCGCCTCTCAGCACGAGATATGCTGTGCTTGACTTCGGTTGGTGCTGCTCCTCCACTATAAGGGTATATTGAAGGATGGACCGGCAGTCGAATGGAGACGGCGATGGATCAAGGCCGCCATTCAGAAACAGAGACACTGGGAGGATGGGACGCTTCCCCGCCACGAGCACATGCAGAGAGGAACGGAGGGAGAGGTGAAAATAGACTGAGTACAGACGAACATGGTCCTTCCGCTGCAAGCTAAGCCGGAGACGAGGCAACTCCTTCAGGTACCCGGCAGCAGGGGTGCAACTAGGGAGGGGAATGACGGGAACGGTAGCTGCTTCTTCCGCGAGGTCAACAAGCCTACGGCCACGTGTGGGGAGTGTGTTCGTGTTTCAAGCGGAGGTGAGGTGCCTTGAAGAGCTCCTCAAAGAGTGGAGGTGAGGTGTCTTAGCCTTGCTGGCGGGGAGACAGGAAGCTCCCCGTGCCATTTCGGCCGGGGATAGGAGGAATGCGACGGCCGCTGAGGCCATCGATGCATCATGATAGACGTCCCGTACAGCTGGTAAGTAGTGAGTTTAGCCACTTAGCATCGGCGAAGATAGCACGGGGGATCGATCATAGGCTGGTTGATTGGTCCTGAACGGGTTGGGAGAACGAAATGGACGCAGGGAGTCCGGGTTCTGACGTCAAGATACAGGTGCCTCGGGAGGCTGCTCCTTTGCGATAGATTGTTTGGAAAACAGCTTCTCCGCCGAGGAGAGTTTCCGTGATGGCAGGCCGTGGGAGTAATATGGGTGCGGGACGACATGCCCTGGTGCTGCTTGATTGCTGGCATGGGGATGTGGTACTGCTTCTTGCCTTCCGATGCAGGAGCTCGGGCAGACCGCGGTAAGCAGGCTTGAAGGGACGAATAAATTTTGTCATGCCGTTGGGGTCAAGGATCAAGATGTTCAGGTTGCATATATGGGGCTTAACCTGCAGCTGCACCCACCTCTGTTGCATGCGCTTGATGCAATGTCTTTCGTGTGAAGGTAGGCACAGAAACAACAAACACAACAAGCTGCAGGACGAAAGTATGGAGCCATGTCGCCATGTCGCCATCCATGCTATCTGTAGCCACACAAATGGCGGGATAGCTAGAGCTGTATTGAAGCTCTGGGAGCTCCCCTCCAAAGTCGAGACACCCCAACACCCCACATTCGGAAAGCCCCGCATCCAGAGAGTCCCAAGTCTCGAACTCGATGTGTCCTTTCCATATGTCAGGTCAGATCATATTGGTTACTAGCGGCAAAGTTTTGCCGTTCGGTTGAGATGCGATTTTGTTCGTGCAGCGCCTGTTCTGTTTCGAATGCATTGTGTCCGAGAACGCAATGCCAGTTCATCATCAGTTCGGCTTGGCCAATGGTGGGATGACTCTTGATCTCCCTAGCTCGTCACCAAGTGGGATCTAGTGAACTAAATACTGCCATTCAGGATGCAGGTGCAGTGCAGACAATGTGCATGTCGACGATGCATCGATGCCATGTACAACGTCTGCCGCGCCAAGAGATATTGGAAATGGCAAAGGAGGTGTAGAAGTTGCCCTCATTTGTGCATCCTAAGACGGAGGAAAAGTGTCAACGTATGATCGAAGATCAATTAAAAAGCTCTCTGTCAACAGAACAGAACGGGGCATTTGACAGTCAGTCCAAGACTGGCTCATCTGGAAGCTTTTGAAGGCGGTTGCGTAGTGGGATTGTCCGGAGCTTGTGTGCTGAAGGCGAGAATATCCACCCACTCTATTACAAAAGCGGGAAACTTGGGAAATTGGTACTTGCCCTTTTGCACACTGACAAGGAGAATTTCCAGTTGCCACAGAAGTTGCGACTGAAACAATAGAAAGTCGCCTTCGTACGGTTGATCAAATAGACTGTAGCATGAGCAGAGGCGTTTTCGGTTCGCGTTACGAATACTAGTCAAAAGCTCTCCCATGGCATTTCTTGGTTGTGTCTAGCTGCGCCAACACATGTAGCTATGCCGGCTACGCTCACGAATGTGGAAGGCGCTTGGATGGTACCAACATGTGCGAGTACAAAGCCTCTTCGTATTGTTGCATGTGAAAATGGCTTAAACGCGGTTGTGTTTCTTCGCCGTTGGGAGGCATGTATTTTGTGGGAATCGATTCTCCCACAATCTCGAAGAGCTGCATTAGGCGGTCAAATAGGTGCTTTTTGTGGTGGATAATTTGGTGCATGACAGGAATCGTAGCAGGGTGTCGGGTCGGAAACGACTGGGAGAAGAATTGCTTGGCGTTTGGATTTGGACCGCAATTCTAAGTTGAAGAGCAATCAAAGAGAGTAATTGATCGGAATGGGAGGCAAGTGAAACGAAACAGCCTCAAGCTTCCAGGGCAGGAAATCTAGAAAATCCATAATCGTGGCTGAATTTGTGCGGCGCGGCGGACTTCGCAGGACATCTGTCAAGTTCAACTAGCCTTGTGGGAAAGGCTCATCGATCCACGTCTCACCTCCAACTTTGGGTTTCAGTTCGGAACTCAGCCTTCCCAGACAGGGTTTCTTCTCGACACATAGCCCCAAGCGCCTCTTACGGGCTTTGCAACGTCAGCTTGTCAAAATTATATCCCGGAAGACTTCCCTGGTTTGAATGGAAGGACATTTGATGCTGTTCAATGAGGGTTCCTGGCGATATTTTCTTTCTCAAGCTTAATGCGGGTCTACCCAGATTAGATCAATAGAATATCCACAGAGCATGCTGGTATTTGGATACGGGGCGAGCCTTGACGCGGCCACTATTCCAACGAAAGCGGCGTTGGCGCTGGAAATTTATTATCTGCGGATATTGTGCCTGACAGGACCTTACCGCAAGTTTACGACTACGTTGTCAATACCATTCTCCGCTGGCTCCATCTCCGTCCCGACAATGTCCATCTGCCATAGCCTTCACCCCTTCTCAGCAGAGTGATCCATTCTCTTCACTGCCAACTGCGCAGTAGCTTCTTGCCACCAGATCTGTTGGCACCGGTCGTCGGAACATTGAAGAACTTTGTTGACCAGCCCCAGTACCACTTCGCCGTAGCACAGCGCCAAAGGTACTTCGTGTTTTCTTGAATTAGCTCATATTTTGCCGACGGTGGCCAGGAGCGATTGCCCCAACAGGCTCACATTACTAGTCTTCGCCTGGTTCGATAGCTAACACATGTACCTTCGTATGACTGCTACAATAACTGACTCTCTCGGCGAGGGTTTAGGTTTACTTGATAGCGTAGGCATACCCCTCCTGTGTCCTGGCACGCCTGCAGTCTGTGCTGCTTTCCCCGAGCGGCAAAGGCCCCCCCTTACAAATCCCACTCCGAATGTTCTTTCGCTGCGCCTGGGCGGCGGCTAACGGGACTCCTGGGAGGCTGCCAGATATATCTCTCCTGATCCCCCCAGCATCTCCGCGAGGCTTCTTGTGTTTCTCGAATTCTAGCAACAATTCCTTGTTTCGTCATATGCCGTTTCTGGTATCTTGCAACAACCGCACCAACTGCTCGCTCTCTTGACCTCGAGCCAAACTAAACCTCTGGTCCCCCGCACTTGAGCTGTTCACACCCTAATCCACAATGACCGGCCTCTTGACTGGGATCGCTCGCCCCAGCGTTTTCATTGTTCTCTAACACGACCTTCTTCTCCTTTATTTCTCCACCGCCCACAGCTCAATTGCACGCCAGGTCTATCTTTGTCTTCTCCTTGACAGTTACGAACACAGTTCTCTAGGCTCATCCTATCCCAATCACGTCTCCTCTCAACGAGCAAAATTCGGGTGCTGGTTCGCTATAGCAGAACTTGTCTGTCTCGGGACTCGGGCTCGACCCCGCCAACTTGCGTGCGCGCATCGACAGAGCTCGACATTAGTAGCCCCGAGGCCCTCGCTGATCATCCCCCCATCCTCCCGGTTGTAGGGTCTTCTGCGCCAACAGCGCTGGGATTTGGGAGCGAGCTCTTCGCTACTTTGCCCGGATTGCCGCCCTTTATTTGACCCCGCCGCCACGATCTCCTGCCGCGCCCCCCCACCTCAACTCCAGGACTCGACCCTCTTTGGACACCACGTCGCATTCCACAATTTCTACGCCGTACGCACTCTGGCTGATCGTACATGAAAAGTATTCCGTAGAATCTCTCCCAGGCTAACCCAGCGCCTCGGTGTCTTCGACTAGACCAGTCTCGATTTCTTGGTGCCAAGACTCAAAGAGAGCAGCAGGCAACCAGTCACCGTCATCCCTGCGCTGTTTGACGCCACAGCGCAATCGCGCATCCTGATCTGCCTGCCGCACCACCGCCATCAACTTCGCTCTTGCGTGGCACCGAGGCCGACCTTTTTGTAAGCTCAGGTGTCTTGCCTGTCGAACCCGTTAGCCCGTCAGCTACCGAGTGGTGGCGATTTTGGCGTGGAATCACCACTACGACTGCCCGACTTGCGCCTGGAACTCGAAGTCACTACTTTTGTCGTCGTTGCATCCCAAACGCAAAACTCCTGACCGATATCCCTGATCGACTACCTTTTGCCTTGCGAAGACAAGTTTCTCCTCCCCCAAAAATGCCTTCGCAAGGCTCCAAGCCTTCATCTATTTCCAGCTCAAATACCCCTTCAATCAAGTCAAGAAAGTCGCACGATGATGTTATCAAGAAGTCACCCCTCCTAGCCCCGCAAAATGAACAGGCTACGGACGGCAACGATGCTTCTGCATCTGCATCTGCATCTGCCGACCAGCTGCGGAAACCCGTCGAAAAAGCCTCAGTAAAGGGCAGGATATCGCGAATGTTTTCTACCAGAGACAGTCAACGCATCCGTGGGGAATCGCCAGGACGTTCTCGAGGTTCGAGCATCACTGCCATGCTCAATGGAAATACAACCCCGCATTCCCCCCCTGCCCGCAAGACGACTTCGAACGATAAGACATCAGACAAGTCGGTTCCACCTGCCGCCAAAAACGGAGTGAAACCCGTCGCTCTTAAAGATCCCCCGCCTCGTTTTGTCGTCAACGGCGACGCCCAGGGAGGACATGACCATTTCCTCAAGCAGAGTCGCCGACAGGAGAAGCTCTCCGACATGTGGCGAACCCTACTTGGGAAAAAGCAAGAAATTGCCGAGAATGACCTTTCGCTGGTGTCTTCCTGGGTCGACACGCTCAAGTTGGAAAAGGAGGCAGCAACAGACAAGAAGAACGGACCCAACGCCTCGGCCACCTTGGTAGAAAAATATGGAAAGTGTCAGGAGGTGGTCGGTCGAGGCGCCTTCGGCATAGTTCGTATCTCACACAAGAAGCTGGACAATGGTGGAGGGGAGAAACTCTTCGCCGTGAAGGAATTTCGCCGACGACCCGACGAGACGGAACGAAGATACAGCAAAAGACTTACGTCCGAGTTCTGCATATCATCGTCACTTCGCCATCCGAACGTTATTCACACGCTTGACCTCCTCAAGGATGCCAAGGGAGACTACTGCGAGGTCATGGAGTACTGTGCCGGTGGCGATCTGTACACGTTGGTACTCTCATCGGGGAAGCTCGAAGTTCAGGAAGCCGATTGCTTCTTCAAGCAGCTTATGCGCGGGGTCAAATATCTTCACGAAATGGGCGTCGCTCACCGAGACCTGAAGCCTGAAAACCTACTACTGACAACTCGCGGTGTTCTAAAAATTACGGATTTTGGGAACGGCGAGTGTTTCCGCATGGCATGGGAGCAGGAAGCCCACATGGTGTCGGGCCTCTGCGGCTCGGCTCCATACATCGCACCTGAAGAGTACACCGACAAAGAGTTTGATGCGCGAGCAGTCGATGTGTGGGCCTGCGGTGTCATTTACATGGCCATGAGAACTGGCCGACATCTCTGGCGAGTTGCGAAGAAGGATGAAGACGAGTTTTATGCTCGCTACCTGGAGGGACGCAGGGATGAGGAGGGCTACGGACCCATCGAGTCTCTCCATCGGGTAAGCAGTTACATTCCTTGCTGTGATATTTGCGTCCTCTAACATAGTTACCAGGCTCGGTGCCGGAATGTCATCTACTCGATCCTCGACCCCAATCCCAAACGGCGACTTGCAGCGTCGCAGGTGCTGAAGTCGGAATGGGGGCGTGAGATAAAGCTGTGCAAGGCTGGAGAAGAGGGCCTCTAATGCACACACCGCCAAATTCAGATGCTACCGCAGTTTCGCCATCCACCAGCCAGGCGATGTTGCGGGGGAACAAGCAGATCTGTCTTTGGCGGAATACCGACGCAACTGTCAGTAACGACGGCGTGATGATACCGGCTAGCGGCATTCTCATTTGAACTGCTTGCCTAGACGTCGCTCAGTTTGCCTTCCGGTCCCGGCGGCGCCTGTTCTACCCATTTTCCCACGAAACAGGCGCCCTTATGATTTTACGAACCGAACCTGAATGCACTTCTTCCATTCCTCCTCAGCACCGGCGCCCTGGAGTTTTTTTTTTTTTTGGACTTGATCCCAGACTGACACATGTACATGACGAGAACGAGTCTGGTGACCCATCATTTTGGAAGGCAAGTATCCATACAAGTGGATACGGATGGGAATTTTTCAAAGTTCAAAACGGAGGGCCATGTGCCGGAAATGACTCGACGGCTTTGCCAGGCGAAAAGACTGAATTGCGTTACTGCCTATGGATAGCAGCATCAGTGACGCGCGTACCGCGAGCACCGCGAAAGAGAGACCGAACACTTGACGATCGGTCTTCCACAACAAGCGGGCATTTATCGCGGCGTTAGGTGTTGTACCCAAAGATGCGGTAAGGAAGGAAAATTCAGCATGGATCAGCATTGTGTATATATTTAGGCCTTTTGCCGTTGACTTCGGATATTTGTTTACAAGGAGAGGCATGTGTCCAGCTGGCACATATCATCTGCTCAGGAGAGAGCAAACCGGCTCTAGGCCGGCACAGAGAGAGATTGGACCAAAGGTCGCCTCACCGAAGCTTTTGTTCAGCATTAGAGAGGTAGCGGCAGCTGCAAAATCCACTCGCTTCCCCTCCATGCGCACGAGTCCGTAGTCGTAGTAGGCTCATAGGGGTTGACGAGTGAGCGATTGTAGTTGCTTGTGAAGGTAGGTGCACTAGGCTGACGTTGTTGGGTTCGTTCCCAGCTGACCTCGCCGTTATTGGTTTGTATGTAATATTTTGTAATATTATGTTGTTGCTGTACCATGCTACATCCATTCTGGGCTGGTTTAAGACCGGAACTGTGTTTTTGAGTTGGGGGGGGAGGTGGGGGAGTACGGGGGTTTCTCTTGCAGGTTGGACGCATCACAGTGGAGTTTGAAACGCGGGTTTGTCAACACTGTCATAAGCAGCGCTTGATTATATCCATTAGAAAGGAGAAGGGGCGAGACGAAACTAGCTGCTGAGTGTCGTTGGTTAGATGAGCATTAGTATCATCTACTACCAATCTACCTACTTATAAAGTATAAGCAAATTCCGTGCTCGAAACAAGACTTGGCAACGGAACCGTCTTAGTATCATGGAGGAAGTTGGGAAACCGGACGTAGCCCAAAACTGTACGTTTTCACAACTTCTCCCCTCCACTGCGACACGATTCAACCTACATGGACGGCACAACAGCACAAACTATCAAACCAGAAAGATGGCAGATTTTGCAGAGAAAAAAAAGGCCTTCTCAATTCACGCCGGTGTTATCGACCATGGGGAAAAACTACTGGACTATACGTACAGCCATTCCATCCATTCCTTCTCACATCAAGTTCCTTGCAAGTCCACCCCTTTTTGCTTCCACGTCCATTTTGCCCTTAAAGGGCTTCTCCCGTGAATTCAGCCTACACAATCAAACCAGAAAGAAAAACCTCCACTGCTCTCCGTCCCAACAGGACTATTCCGATATAGATCGGCCATCTATCCAAATGGCATAAACTTTGCCAAAATGGAGATGTCGGGACCAAAAATAGCATTGGAGCCTAGGCCAGAGTTTGGACTCCATTCAGAATTTGAAGCGAAGATAAGTTTCATTGTGGAGAAACAAATAGCGGCGGTCTCGTGTGGTGGATATCTCGTCATGTCAGGCACAAAACTCGCCAGTCATGACTCGGCGACACTTCTGCAAGGGTTGCCCCGGCTTTTGTCGGGCCAAGCGTATGAGGGTGTCCCGAACCGTGAACGCCACGAATGGCCCGACGCGAGCGGAAGCCGTCTCGTGACTGCATTGCCCTGTTGCGCTTGTCTCGCCTCGCTTGGGTGAATCCACCCCACCGACCAGCTGTCACCATTG
>Ga0247774_1000496_pt1 | contig 19376 bp, 13 predicted proteins | sample UWRJL001104B6_FD_179933 | JGI IMG/M metagenome (GOLD analysis project Ga0247774, IMG submission 179933) | Plant litter microbial communities from Arlington Agricultural Research Station in Wisconsin, United States - UWRJ-L001-104B-6 | ecosystem: Environmental > Terrestrial > Plant litter >... | reverse complement strand
TGCGACTATATCCGGCCAATCAAGGAGATAACTCGGTCATTTGTCAGACAGATGATCCGACGCGTTGGCGGCTGGGAAGGTCGACATTCGGCACTTGAAGAGCCTGTGTACGCTTGGGACTTGTTTAAAACCTGTTCATTTTTGAATAGGTTGATGCAGCATTTAGACTCGAAGACTAGATTGACGTGCATGGCTAGACATGTAAGAGACTAGCTCAATTCAGCATAGACATCCGGAAACGGCAGGTTTGTGAAAATAAAAAGCATCTTGTAAGGTACTCATGTCCCCCCTTCAGCATTGTCCCAGCCCTCGATGTATTGGTGCCAAGAGGAAGAATAAGCCGAAGTTTATCCGCGCGCGTCCTAGCAACCGCATGTGGTTGAAGATGCGCCGCGAAAAATTCACTGGCGCGTCCTTGGCCAAGGTCTGGCTTTCGGGCAAAGGAACAGATATCTGAGAGATGCAGCCTTATTCGCCCACCAAACAAAGGTAACGGCATTACCACCACTGGAACCGGGGTTTTCACATCATTTTCTCGACGAGACAACCCCATTGACAAGCAACCGAGGAGCGCACCATCATCGCGAATTTACGAATTAGGCTCGCGAGAGCCCCTGTCGTTCGCCATGGCAGGTCGATTCAACTTCGAAGACTCTACTAGCAGCGTCCCTTTCACACCAAACAAGAACTCACGTGGAAGTAATGATCTGTTTGCATTTGGGAAGGAGCCTTCAACCACGCCCGCTGGACCACCTCCGTCCGCCTCGCAGTCATTCACACCAGCAGGAGCTCCGTCCGCATCGTACCTCGGGAGCTCCATCATGAAAGGTATGTCAGGGGAGAAGCCTGCAAGCTTTGGACGTCCTCGAGTATCCGGAAAGACACTGTTTGGAAGAGGCGAAAATCCCAAACCAAGTCGACCCGCAAGAGGTCCCAAACCACGCGGTCCTTCTGCGTTGAGCCAATCGCACCGCGCCGACAGCGCTGAGCCCGACTCGCCTCCTCCTCGGCCTACCGGCACTTTTCAGCTATCCTTCGACGACAATGAAGACGACGAGGAGGACGAGGATGAAACAGAGGAAGAGGTGGACGACCTTGACGCCGAGATAGACCAATTTCTTGATCAGGACATCGCTGCCGACATTAATGATGACGCCGAGGGAGAAGCGGAGGACGACGACGACGAAGACATATTCCTCAACCTGCAGCATCGCAACGAGCCATACGCCAACGATCCAGACAATAACATCGATCTGATGATCTTGGCAACACCGGCCGCTGAAAGCCGCGTGCGACGAGAAGCTGAGAGCATCTTCCGCGCTTCGGCGATACGCCACACAATGGGTGGTCGGAGACGGGACTTCCAGTTCGACCCGATTGCTAGAGAGCTCTACAAGTCGCTGGGATCAGCTGTCATCAACGAATCTTCGGCAGTCATTCTCGACACCGAAGAGCTCTGCATGCGGCTTTACAAGGAAGGCATCGGCGCGAAAGAGGATCCCGACCAGCTAGACAGCTCCATTGCGCACGTGGTGAGACTGCTCCTAGAGAAGTGGAAGGCTTTTGCGGCTAGCCTATCGGATCCAGACGAGCATGCTACTGAAATTGGACCGAATGATAACGCCGAGCCGTTCCAGAAGGCCGAGTTCATCGCTAACCTGGTGCTCCGCATGCATCACACACGCTTTGAAACACACTTTGACGACGGAAATCGCCCACCTCTACCGGAGATTCTCTTCCAGTGGATGGCTGAGAACCACAACCCCTACACTGACCAAACGCGGGAGGTGAAGAACTGGGACCCCAGCCCTGCCTGCAATTCTCTCTTCTGGCAAACTGTCCGAATGAGTCTTATCCGTGGTGAAGTCTCGCAGGCATCTGCCCTCCTCAGAGCTGCCGGCTTTGAACACGTGAGGAAAAACAAGGGTCGCCTCGAGTACGCCGGGAAAGCACTGGACAATATTAAGCACGCCGTGCAGCTGACGTGCGACATGCTGGACAACTGCCCAGGCGTTCGTGGAAACTGGAACATATATAGTAGCGAGTGGACGCTCTTTCGCGTCAAGGCGAGCGCGTCCCTGGATCAGCTTCAGCGGTTTGCAGAGGGCAAAGATCACCAATCCCTTGGGTCGAGCGCTGGAAGCTTCCATGGACAGGAATCTCTGGCGGACCTGGCACGGCAGGCAGGAAGTCAGATTCCGTGGGATGTATACGAGCAACTTAACACTATTTACGACATTGCGCTGGGTGACCAGGGAGCTATACAAGATACGGCGCAGGACTGGTGCGAGGCAACTATTGGCCTGTGTGGATGGTGGGACGACGAGAAGGACCGGAAGAAGAAGCCCAGACTCGCCAACGCCACAAATCTACTGCACTCAATGCACATGATGGCGCCAGCCGACTACTTTGACCGGTTGGCCCTGGCCTTCCACACCGCCGTCGAGTCGGACTTCCATTTTAACCCCCTCAACCCGGTACAGGTGGCGCTTGCATCCGCCTTCGAGAGCAACTTTGCCGCCGTGGTCGGGATTCTACGGTCGTGGTCCCTTCCCATAGCGTGCGCTGTCGCCGAGATTGGTTCTCTGGGCCAGTGGCTGCCAAAACCCGAGCCACCCAGCATCCTTAACATGGACGCTTTGGATGATGACGACATGCAAGTTCTAGGCATGCCGCAGCAGAGCCCCGACGATCTGAATGGAATCAAGGATACCACTTTGCTCCATTATGCACGAGAAGTCGCCGGCATCGAAGACCTCGAGAAGGATAGTCCCCTGCAAGGTGGCATCGGACCTGGTGGATGGTATATGGCGATTGAACTCCTGGGTCGCATGGACTCGATTGAAGGATCTGAGGACGCGGTTGGCGAGTTGCTTCACGATATTATCGAGACGTTTCATGAGGGCTCTAGCGGAACGGTGGATAAGATTCTCCGAATGCTGAACGACCTTGGAATGCAAAACTTTGCCGAGGAGACGGCAGAGGTAAGAGCCCGATCATGCCGGTATTCTCGATGCCGTTCGGCATTGTACTGACAGCTATCTAGGCATTTGCCGAGCTCCTGGCGCGCGAATCTCACCGCTACGGCCAAGCAATCTGGTACTATGCTCGCGCCCACAAGGCCCCCAAAGTCCGCGAGGTCCTCAATCTCCTCATGTCGTACTCGCTTGTCAACTCCACCCCGTACCCGCCTACATCAGAGCTAGACCCCGAGCTCAGCAGCCTCCTCTCCGACCGCAGCACCGCCCTCGAACGGCTTGCAGCCCTCGACCTTGAAGCCGCCCAGCTCGTCGGCCGCATGCTGTCCGGCTACGCCACCCTCCGCAAATTTTACGCGCTCCGCGACGATGCCTCCTTCAATGATGAATCAGGTAACAGCACCATCCTCGCCGATGACCGGTCGCTTCCGGTCCGCCGCAAAGCTGCCTCCGCCCTCGTCGCCGTCATCGCCAGCGCCGACGACAACATTCGAGGCGGCCTCTGCGATCCCTCTCGCGACTCGGTCGTATCAGAAGATTTTCTCCTCGTGCTTTTGGGCGAAGCTCTCCCTCTGATCGACGCCTCCCAACCGATCATCACCCTCGAGCAGATAGACACGCTCCTCAAAGCCGTGGAGGATATCGAAACCGTTACATCTCGCGTCTACGACGCATCCGACGAGTTCTTCAAGGTTGTCCTCGCGTCAGCCGCGAACCTGAAGGGGTCCACGCCGGCGACGCTCATGCAGAAGAGTACATCAGGCTTGAGCAGCCAGAGTGGTAGCTATGTCCTGACGGGGAGTAGCATGCTGGCGAGTCAGCTGCATCGGAGTATCAGTGCTGCCGGACCGGGGGGTAGCGCTGTGCTGGGGAAGAATGTTAAGAGGGGATGGGATTGGAGGACCGGGTTGAGGAGTGGGGCGAGTTCCAGGGATGTGCTCCGGATGGTTAGGTTGGGGTTGTCGAGGGATTTGGCGAGGCTGTGGCTTGGAGAGGCCGATAACGTTGCCATATTTTGAGGAGGGGGTGCGGGAGGTTGTCTCTGCCGGCCATGGGTAATAAGGCGTGAGAGTGAGTGAGGAGCAGAGAAATATTAATTTTCTGAGAGGGGCCGAGGGGGAAAGAAGAGCTGAAAGCGGATCTGCCAAGTAGGCACTGACAAGTGTAGAAGTGGGGAAATAAGGATACCGCACCATAGGTAGACACTGTAACTAGGCGTCGGCAGTTTTAAAGCATAGCATATATGATCAATGAACTCGAACATCCGTGGCCGGACGGCCCTCTTGCAAGTGTCTGGGCCAATCCTCCAGTACGGCCGCATGCCAAGCCAGAGGGATGGATGCCCGACCTCAGAAACCAGGCTGCCCACCTGAGGCAAGCTGTCCACTTTCTTTCTCATGGCAAGACCGTCATCAAAATGTTGCAACTTGAACATCTCAAGCTCGATGGTGTCGTTCAACGTAAAAAAAAAAAAAAAAAAATCTTAGCATCCTCGAGCACCGATAGCCGGTTTCTCAAGATGCCAAAACATGGCTTGGAACGGAGCAGCCCCTGTAGTTCATTCCCGAATGACACGGCGATAGACAGAACCGCGAAAATATACGCAAAGTGCATTCGCACTATTCTTGTTTAGGGTATGTCCACTACCGCCGAGGTACAGAGGTCCTTTACAACTCATCACAATCTAGCCTCACCTCAACCTCTCTTCTTCTGAAAAGCAAATCAGCCCGCAATCTCATCTAGAATGTCTTACATGTCCGAGCAAAGAACTCCCCTATATACAGCACCACTCCCAGCGGCTCCGCGCAACCTTCCAAGTCACACAAACTGACGCCGCAATGTAGGGATTCTCATTCCCAAGAGAGATCCGGTGCGGTTCCAAGTCTGTTGTAGATTGACGACTCGCATGAAGCAATTTACCCTTCCCTCCGTCCCAGAGGATACGCGCCAGCCATTCTATGATGCAGATATGAAATAGCAAATGTTCCCCTCCTTGCCCCCTATCCGTGTGCTATGCATGAATGTGATCAGTCTCCTTTTTTTTTTTACCAAGAAGGGCTTTATCTCATGCTATATGAACCGCGGCTAATGCTTGATGAAGCTATGATGATAGAACTAAGGAAAAGAAAAGGCGATAGGATTGATTGGCTTCTAGCATGAAAGGCCAACCAACTGCAGGCATGTAGACATGAAGCCCCGGGTGGCGAAATCGCACTCCTCAATAAAGCTTTTTGTATTTCTGCGAGTAAATCATCAGCCTCAAGCATAGGGAAACAAAATCAACGTCAGGAAAACATACCTCGTCCACCCTTCTCCTGTTTTGGGGGTCCATCGTGTTGGTGGCACCCATCAGAGTCTGCCCAATTGCCTTCGAGGCACCGATAGCAGGGCGGAAAATGATGGTTGGCGCCCTCTTCAGCACAGCCCTTGCCGCGCCCTGGGCATTTTGGCTCTCCATGACAGCTCCTGGAACGGCGATGATGGCGTCTCTCGCAATGTTCAAGTCCCTCGCCAGCGCGGTGTAGCCGCCCTTCAGACCCTGCAGAACGCCAGTAGGCTGGTCAGCATAGAGAGACACCTGCTTAGGCTGCTCCGCCTCGCTCTCGTCTGTGCCTTCGTCCCACAGCTCGTTATGACGCTGGTGTTGCGGTGGCGATGTCAGCATCCCCTCAGCGCCCTGGAGAGCATACTGAGTCCCGACTGCAAGCTTGGCTCCCAGCTTGACGAGTTCCGTGCCCGTGGTGCGCACGAAAGCAGTAGCACCCTTGGAAAGCGAGCGAATGATGCGGCCATCCTTCTGGTATTCCCTCACCGGAATCTCAATCAGATCCCTGAAGCCACTGCTGACGTTGACGATGCCTCGGACTGGTGCGAGGCCGGCCAGGACCCCAGGGAGTTGGTTCTTCCGGACGTCGGGCATCCAAATGTCATTCAAGAGCTTGCCAAGACGATCAAAACCTGATACACCGTAGATAATGGCACGACGGAGAGTCATGCGAGCTTCCTCGAGAATGACGAAGTTCATGAACTCTGTCGTTCTGCCCGACTTCAATCCTGCGTAGTCGACTCTCTTTGGCTTAAAGTCCAGCTTCATTGGAATGGGGTTGACTTCGGCCCGCTGGATGAACGGGATGTCGCTAGGCGAGGGTGTCCCTGTTGCCTCCTCATCCTTGAATTCGAAGAATCGCGTGATGAAGTCGAGGGCGTCCTGATCGACGTGCAACCGAAGGGGTAGGACAGTGACTCGAAGGACGATGTCGGTGGCAGCAAGGTCCTTTTGTGGTCTGACGTTAAGAACTTCGAGATGCACCATGCTGGATCCTATTTCGCGATCTCCGGCATCCTGATCGTACGTGGCAAATTTCTTCCACGTTGATGTTGGCACGTGGTCGAAGATGTCGAGGTTCTTGATGCGAACATCGATCGAGGTTTCAGTCTCGCCTGAGCCAGCAGGGAAGGCAATCAGGTCAATGTCAACGCCTTGCAGCTCAAAAGTGACCTTGTGCCTCTTGCTCCGATTCAGTCTTAGCTTCTTTCCCGATCCCCGAACTCCGCCCGGTCGAGCGGTGCTGGTTGTGTAAGCCGTAGTGGCGACCGACTCGGTCTCGGTGCCGGCGTCCTGGAGCTCCTGGTTGATTGCCCTAGCTAGTTCGCGTGGATCTCGATTGGCCGGGATGCCGATGTATATCGAGTTAAACAAGAAGTCACCTATGACAGCTTCTTCATCCTCAAATTCTTCATCGAAGATACCCTCAGCACGAGCCCGCTTCTCGTATGCCCTGGTCTCGATCTCATGCACCTTCTTGGTGATGACCTCTTGGGTTCTCGACCAGTCGTAGCCATCGAAGAGGTTCCAGATTACGTGCACATCTCTAACAGTCACCTTGAGAGGAGCCTGCCTCACGATTTCGGCGGGGGCTCGATCGTATGTGTTCTTCTTCGAGTTCCAGACCTGCGCTGTGCCCCTGTCTTGATCCTTGTTACCAAACCAGTCTTCATTCACGACGAGTCCAGAATCTTCCGAGCCAACGTCCGAGGGCGTCTTTGATTGCGGTTCCGAGAGGCCTGTTACCGACCCGCGCGACACGTCTGATGCCTGAGAAGCCGCCGCCGACATGATAGAATCCGTCGCATCAAAAAGCTTCTCCCCAACCTCGTCATTCTCGAAATAGTTCTCCTGGATATCCAGCTGTCCGATATCGCTCAGTTGATCATCCGTATCGCTGTACCCTCCAAGCTCTTGCGCAATTGCAAAGTCGTCATCGAAGTCGTACTCGCCTTCTGGGCGTCCGAACGCTTCAGCCGATATCGAGGCCAAGAGATCCTGAACAGGCATGACTTTGGTCCTGAACTTGTTTTGCTTGCTCGGCGGTGTTGGCGGCTTGAGGGCGCCGGCGATCGAAATTAGGGTCTGGGTCGAGTCTGCGCACGTCTCCAGGACCAACAAATCGTCGCGGAGATTCACGTCAACCTGCTTCTGGCCATCGGGCAAGTCGACTATGGACACGTTCACCTGAGCCGATGAGATGTAGCAGATCTCAACGTATCCCCGGGAGCACAGCTCCAAGACTTGTCGTGAAGACGCACTGGAATGCCGGCGTCGGGATGTCGATGTGTTGTTGTCAAGGATGCTCACATCATCCACAAGTAGGATGGCCGCTTTCCTGATCTCCAGCTGAGCGCTGGATCGGTCATCCTTCGGGAGAACCACTTGCAGACGGGAGTCGGTAAGGGCAATGGTCAACTTGGACGTCAAGCCCATGGGGTTGAGGCCGAAAAGGCAGTCCCTCAACCCCAGTTTTAGTATCAGCGGTTTGGCAGCCTTCTCTTTGCCCTTCGGCGATGAACTTGGCTGCGGCGGTTGATGGCGCGTCAAGGTGGCATGTGCCTGCTCTCCGAGATTTGCAATGGACATGGCTAGCTCGGCCTCAAAATCTTGCGGAGTCGCGTCGGCCGCAAGGCCAAGGAATCTCATCACGGTGGGAACTCTATATTCGAACGCAAGGCCGTGGAGTCGGATTTTGATGACTGGCTCGATCTCGTCGCCAATCATCCTTGCTGTCAAGACAAATTCATCGGCTGTCGCGGCAGACTCTGGTGTGCCAACGAGTTCCTCGGTCCCGTTTCGTATCACCGAGAGATGATCTAGCCCAATCGCGACAAGTGACGGGATAGTAATCTGAGCGAGATTGAACTCTCTTAGGTTTGCAGTAAGCAAACCAACCGGGCTACCAGTATCGGCTGTGACGATGATGTGTTTGGCCGGCCCAGACACAGCAAGCCGGGACGGTCATCCTCGGGGAGGTACTTCGCAACAGTCGCTAGGCGGGCGACCTCGTCACCCAAGGTCGGAAGGCAATAAAGCTGATGCAAGTCTCCTGCCCGGACGCGCACCATATCTAGGGTAAGGCGAAGCACGCCTCCTTTTCGTCTCTGCCGCAATAGGGTATCCACCATGAGCTCATCATCTTCCAGGTCTGCCTGGGCTTTTGAAGGCGTGATGAGCTTCAGGAGCTTTTCAAGATCCTGCTCCTCCGGGACAAAGTGATACTCTATTCTGGTCCCCTCGATATCAACCCTGATAGGCGGCACAGGCCCTCGGTTTTTGAGGTATGGACCGGAGATGCTGGCGGCGGTTATGCCGATCCCGATGCCCTGGTTTCGAGAAATCATCTTGAAGGCGCTCGTCTCAAGAAGCACATCACACTCCTTACCCATGAGACGCACGTTGAGACCTCCTATCCTCAAGTCCACCTTATTCTCAGATGCTGCCGACCGATCATCGGGATTGATAGGCGTCTCGAAGCGGACGCCCTTTGGCTTCGGCGGCAAGGTGCGCGTTGATGGCGAGGTGCTCGACGTCATGCTGGCTCCCATGTTGAGGAAGCTACTTAATCCACCAAACCACCCGAAGGTCTCATCTAGTCGCTGCAGGTCGACCTGAACCAACAGTGCCAGAGTCTTGATGTCGGCCTTGGAAAGACCCTTTCCAGACAACAGTTGGATGGATATGTCGGCTCCTTCAGCGGGAAAGCGGTCACGTGTCGTCGAAGCCGCCATCTTGTCGATTCGATCGAAGGACAAAATGTTTCCATTGGCATACCCGAATCTAAACTTTCCCACATTGATCAAGGTGGTCGTGGCTGATGGAGAACCCGGCTCTTTCTTGGTCGAGACGGTAAGGTTTCGGATATCTGCACGAAGTAGGACCTCATGATCGAAATCGAAGGCAGATGGATTGAATATCCGTTCTGGAGTGTCGGCTACGCCCATCAAATGATGGAGAAAGAGGAAAGAGATGCTTTCCGCGACCAGCTTGATTTCTGGGATCGAAGGCTCCGTGTCACTCTGCTTCCCGGTCGATGCGGCTGCAGCCGATGAAGATCGTTGCTCGTTCGTCTTCAGAGCCTCAAGTAGCTTAGATGCTACCGTAGCTAAGAGAAATGCAAGAGATGCATCGAAGCGAACTTCTATAGGCGATAGTAGAACTTCAATGCTGTCATCAGTCTTCTGTGCTGGCTGAGGAGCCGGCGTGGGTGCGGGACTGCCCCTGCTAGGCATCTGTTCATGAGCCGAATGGACTGAAAATGCCCCTGGAACGCGTCGCGCCGTCGAACTCGCTAGTCCATACGTGAATTCGGACTCTGGGCTAGTTGGGTGGACGTGGATATGTTTGTGATGAGAGGGAGTGTAAATAGAGATATTTTTCAGGGAAACGATCTCCTTCACCAGGCGCGTTGGGCCCCTTGGCGTCTCGTCCTGAGGGGGACTCTCCTGGTGCTCCTTCTCTGGCTCCTCCACTTCAGGGGGACCTTGAGGCTCGTCTTCCACTTCAGGTTCCTGAATCGCCTGTTCAGGCGGAGGAATTGCGATCTCGGGGATGTTCTCTTCTGCAAGCCCGCCGGGGCTGCCTGTATCCTGGACCGACGGCCGCGGGCTACTCCCCTTCACAAGCTTCGGAGAACCCTCAGGACTCAAATCCCAAGCCCCGGGCATCGACCGTTGCGATGGCGCCTGGGGAAACTCGGACAAGGCACTGGCATACATGGAAGCTGCCTCTTCGTGCGTATATATATGTGATTGCGTCAAGTCATCGTCGTTCTCTGAGACAGCGCCTTCGTTCCGGATGGGGGATGGAGACAGCTCGGGGGTGTGTGGTCGTCCAGATAAGACACCCGATCCGCTTGTTTCCCTGAGTGCAGGCGCGGAGGTAGACCCTTGCTGGAAGCTAGCCCATGGCGGATCCTCTTCTTCAACATCTTCAATGTCAAGCGGTTCCGACTGCGATCGAGGTAGATCTGGTGGCCGGCTATAGTCTTGGAAGATGGACGCTCGCGGAGTAGCTGGGCTGTCCTCTCCATCCTCGTCCTCTTGCTGGCTCGAGAAGTCGTAAGGAATTCCCAGAGCGGCCTCGCTATCCCCCATAGGATACTGTTGAGATCCGAACTGGCCTGACTCGGCAAGGTAGCTATCGAAGTTCTCGCCTAGTGAGCTTCCTTGACGAGACAATTGGCTCCGGTCAGACTGAGCTGGCGACCGAGAAACGGCGGGAGACGCTATGGATGGAGATCGGGCAAAGGCGGAAAACACATTCGCTTCGGAAACAAGATAGGCCCTAACATTAGATAATGAGATGTGCCGTTTTCCCTCTCTTGGCACGATGAGGGGGGCGCCGTCCTCGCCAAACTCTTGGACCGTCCTTCCTTCAACATTGATTCCTTCCAGGGCAATCTGAAACGTCACAGTCTCTGCTGCCGCCAGTGTTTGCTCGACCGGGATCTCAACGTCCAGCTGAAATGTGACGGTCCGGATCTTGACCTGCATCCGATCCACGATTCCCTGGAGGAAGTCGGCCAGGAAAGTGGGCAAGGAAAGAGGCTGGCCTGTGCCAAAACTGCCTTCATCTTCACTTCCGTCATCGCTTACACTCATTGAAGCGCCGAGGTCTTGCGTCTCCGCCTGCAATGCCTCTTCCAGCTCTTTCTTCTCAAGGTCCGGCTGGTGTTCGAGGAATGATGCGGCCAAATCTGCGGTATTTGGAAGAACTTCGGTTCCCCCTGGTGTTCCTGACTGTCGTGACGAAGCTCGGCCGTCTGCTTCACCTGATACGCATAACCTAACATCGACACCGTCGATCTCTATTGTGATGGGGCTCGTGTAAACGTCGATTGGGACCGTAACCCGAAGCTGGAGAACCTTGGCTTTCCGGAGCTTGAACGAGGAAGGAAGCTTCAGGAGGCGTTCGAGTTTCTGTACGAAGAAAGGGTGTGTCAGCCAGTAGCCTAACTTGTGTTCCATATGGGGGACCACATCACGAGGCCATACCTTCAGCCTGATGCCGACATCCCGAAACTCGAAAACTGAGTTCATCCCTATGGCTAGATCCAGATTGTCTAGGTCGAGAGCCTCGGTGTCGAGGAGTTCCAGTTTCGAAAGGGCATATCGTAGGGCGTATCGCAGCAGCCTCTTGGGCATGCTGGAGCTCCGAAAAGCCTGGAACACGAAGAACGCCATGGCGGGCTGCACTTGTTGTGGCGGCAGCTGGCCACGGCGCGACGTAGCCGACGATTAGAAGTCGGCCAAGCAGCTTTGTATGCGGGAGTCTCGAAGACTATCGCCTACAGATAGCGTCGTTGTGAGGCCGACAAGGCGGGTAGGCGGAGGGAAAAGGTTGGGGACGTGTTGTCTGGTGCCGTCGTGCGGAGGGGCAAAAGTGCATCGTCAGTCGTGAGTCGAGGTCTGATATCGATAACGAAACGGGGAAAGCCGGAGTGGGGGCAGCGCTGGGAAATATTCGAACTATAGGTCAGAGACTGTAGCCTTCATCACGTCAAGGAGACAAACTTCGAAACCCTTTGGCTTCGTGTTTGGGGCATTTGCTGGCGGATCAAGCCGCTCAATACAGGAGAATTCGAAGGTCTACGAAGAAGGCTTGCGCAGCTGCAGCAGCTGATGATGGGTGGACTCGGGAAACGGTTTGGACGATCTGGAAGCCTGAGCTAGGCCTAATTGTGCAAATTAAGGTGTGGACGTCGGTACCTTGAGGTATGCGATTCGTCGCGTCGCAGACCACTAAGAAGTCTTCCAAGCTGGGAACTCCGCGTCACTTTAGTCACTACTCTGGGTGACTGACCTGCCCGAGTGCACTGTAGCTTGGGGGACTGCTCGTCACCCGTGACCTCAATTCGTCAGTTGACAGCCCCACTTCCTTATCGATAACGATACACAGCTGCACTTCACTGGACAGTTTCGTCATTCCTCGGAGCCCAATGATGGGCATACGCCAGAGGGTGCCGTAACAGTTGCTTCGTTATGTTTCTTCGTCTGATTCCCAGCACTGGTCAAGCTTCCCCTAGTACGACGCATCGCTGATACTAGTTCACCATCCAACAGCACACCTAACGACTTCTTTCTCGTCAAGTTGTCCATCGCTCAAGTTGCAGTTTTTTCTTACGTTTCGCGTGGAGCTCCAGCCGAAGAGTAATTCGGCGACAGCAGTCACGACAACGCCATTAGGCAGCCGGCGGCAGCATGTATCGCATTAGTAGTCCACAAGGCGTCATAATGGAGCAGGATATGGTTAGTTTAGCTCATGTTTATATCTCCAACTGCGCGGCGAAACGCTATTCCCAGTACAGATCCTGTGGCCTTCCTCTCTGCGCCTGGGCTGAACAGCTCTCGATCTCTCTCACCGCTCTGTTCCTGGCACTGTCACGGACGTTTGCCTAGTCTACTAGTGTCTCTACCAGAGCCATCGATCGAAGCACTAAGGCTGGAAACCCAAGACAGAACCCATCTAAAGGTCATTTCTCTTCTTGGCCATGCCATGGTGCTCTGCTATCCTCCTCGCCACAGCCTGTCCGCTCCAGTAGGCTCCCGTCGCCGTTGCCAATCCCACAAATGGAGCTGTGTGTTCTCCGGCCAGCCACAGGCCAGCCCCAGGCAGACCTTCTCGCATAGCCTTGATGTCGTTATCGCCGTCTTCCAGGGCTACCGGGAAGTTTGCGTAGCTACCGCACCCGGCGAGGTCGTCGTGAGACCAATCGGTCGCCAAAAAGCCGAGCGGCTGGCAATCTGGAGACAATTCCGAGTAATGCGGAAGTCGCGAGTAGTACGGCTTGAAGAACTCCTGCAGAAAAGCGTCTTTCTTCTCCTTGGACCCGCGCTTTGAGAGCTCGCCCGTCAAGAAGGTGGACTCGTCGCCGTACGTGTAGAAGAGTAAGGTCGGGTGGGACGTCGTCGGCGTGAGGGTTGCTAGCTCCACCACCTCCTGATTCCACCTTTGCGTATTCATAGGCGCATACGTCGGGGAAAGCCACTGGCAGAATCCTTCAATCTTCCTGCCGTCTTCGTCGGGAGAGAGCCAGAAGGCTTTAGGGAAGCTGATGTACACCTGCCCGAGGTTAGGAGTTCCACGGCGAGTTGGATTTCAGGACGGTGTTACCTTTTCCAAAGTCCCATATCCAATCGCCTTGATTGCCTTTGTAAGACGGGTCGGTAGGGCTGGCTCAAACGCATCCAGGTTTCTCTTCAGCCAGCCTAGTGGAGCCGTCATCACCACATCATCAAATTCGAACCATTCGCCGGCCGTTGTTTGGACCTTGGCCTTGTCTGACGGATCAACTCGACACAAGATCTTGTTGACAGTCCTGCCAAGCTTCACATCAGCCTCTTCCAAGGCAGGTTTCGAAATCGCATGCAAGATTTTCTTGTGGGTTCCGGCACAAAACAGATTCTCTGAACCGGGTCAGTATTCTCCCGGGGTTGAGAGAGGGGTCTTCCGAAAACAAACCTCCTTCGATACATTCTTCCAACCAGAAGAACTTGAGGCTTTGTTTCTGAACTGGGCTTCCTATAAAGGCGCCCCACATTTCAGCCACTTGAAGCACAATTTCCCGTTTTCTCTCGGCATCGCCGTCCGTGTCCGGTATCCGCTTGACAACCTCTCGCTGGAAGAAGTCCCACAAGCTCTCGTTGACATCAATAGTACTGCAGTGTTTGTTCGAAAGACTGAAAGCATCCTGAACGATATCCCACATGATAGTTGCGTACTTTTCGCTCTCGGCGAGTGGAAGGAGGTCGCCGAACTGGTCGTACATATAAGACTTTGTATCCCATCTTCCAAATGCCGTCTTCGTCTCCTTGGCGATCTCCAAGATCGGGTTGTCCCTCTCGCCGTGGATCCAGTTGGGGCCAAAGTCTACGAGGTGTCCGTCATGAAGGGTTGCCTGGTGGACTCGCCCGCCGATCCTGTTCCGTCCTTCTAGAATTGTGACATGGAAGCCATACTGAAGCAAAATGTCTGCGCACCTCAGTCCGGCGAGACCAGCGCCAATGACCCCAACGTGCGGTTTCTGGCTCGAGGATTGAGCCCGCTACACAGTGTTAGCAGGGAATGGCTCGAGCGAGAGAACAACGTTTGATTGATAGAGGACTTGCCGGGCTTGCCGTAGCCATCTCAGAACAAGAGTTGAGGATGCGTCGCCTGCCGAGATCCTTAAGCCCGGCAAGGCGACAAGCCTGGAGGTCCTGGTATATCTTGGACAGCTGTTGCTTTGAGGCGCTGGTATACGTAATCGAGTAAGCATCCATGCCGTGTGGTTCAGTAGTCTCTTGTTGGTAAGGAGGTAGGTTCTGGGCACAAGGAATAACCCTTGAATGTGGCACGTCGAGTAATGTAAATCGAGGAGGGACCTAGTGATAGAAATCAAGGGTCGATTTTACGGGCATATCTAAATGTTGAAATCGAATCACGTAGAATTCACAGGCCGGAAGGCTCGAAGCTGATGGTCGTTGGTAAAAATATCTTCGGATGAGATCGAAATCACGAGGGTAGCGGCTATGACGAGGCAATCGTGAACATGGGCACTTTGGCAACAAGTCGAGGGGATGAGATGCATCTATCTTGGTTCAAATTTTTATTACGAGTGCAAGACACTTTGCCATTCCTTTCCACACCCGAGATCGGGCAGAGCAACTCATGCTTCGGAAGGGGACCAACGTCCGAAGGAAAGAGCCGCGTTGAAGGGATCAAAGATAGCGTCTCCTGCTAAGCCGGAGTCCAGCTCATTCCATCATGTAATCCGCTAGAATGGTTGCAGTCCTGATGGCTTGATAAGAGTGCCTATGTTGGGAAGGAGGCGGGACCTGGGAGTAAGAGCCAGTTGGGGAGGAATATTGGAACTGGAGAGGTGAGATTCGCCAAGGCGTCGCTGGGGCTGGGAAAACCCCAATGCTGGGAGATGGGAAAAGCTCCAACCAATGAATAGGATATCATAGCTCGCGTGGCGAGCTTCTATCACTTACAACACTTTCTATAGATTATGGTGGCCCCGGAACTGATTCGGCTTGCAACGAAGCATGGCAGCTGATGGTGTCGGGACGTCGTGGTCAAATATCGGAGATGCAGCCTCTACTGCATCGGGAGTAGTGGCTGCAGCTTCACAAGTGGATCTGTCTCTCGGCTTTGCAGCTCTTGGAGGACTCCTAGAATCGGGATCGATGCCTGTCATGCAGAGAGGCTGAGGCACTGAACCGTTGGTAGAAGAAACTTGGTGGGGGTAGCACGGCCTACGAGGCCTATCCTATGCGAAAAACTTAGCATATATTCGGCGGACAAGGCGAACCATGCATGCCGAGATTCTGTCAGGAACTCAGAAGATTATTTCGCCCGAGTCTCCGCCGAAGCAAGTGCGGGGGACGGTGGCGGGGTATGCCTTGGGGGCAACATCCGACACAAGACCTCCAAGATCAAGCATGACGAAGAATGGATCGTCGGCATGTCGGCTGTGATACTCAAAATGTGAGTTCCGTAATCCATCTGGCATTATTCAAACTCACCAGAGAAATTCGCTGCTTGGCATTACCTGCTACTGCTCGAGGCTCGAACACGACCTACTGTGCCCTAACCTTCGGGAGGAGTATAGTACCCACTCCACTGAACTCGGGAAAGAGCGGCTACGGGCGGGAATGAAACACCATGAGATCATTACACCAGTGCTCGGTAGTCAGAACGGTGGGCGACAATGAGATACAGATGAAGGTGGACGTACTGGAAGAATCTACTCGAGAAGTGCAATCTACAGCTAGAAATCCATACTAGATCCTAAGGACGAGCCCATTATTCTGCCGCTACTAGCATGGGGAATCACATGCTGGAGACAACATTGAAATGCAGCAGCCAAACTGAGCCCGGCCCTTTAGAAAGACCTCGGTGGCTACAGCTGGGGAACTTGGCCAATCACAGCCCCTCAATTTTACGACCAGCTCAAACGGGAGGTGCCGAGGTCCCCTGCGGTCGAGATCCCCGACGTCAGCCGACCGCTGGTGTCAAGCTCGTCGATTGGCATTGCTTGTGAAGGGATTGCCGTTCTGACGATGACTTCTCGGCGTACATTCTCAATTCTTCTCTCTCTCTTCCCTCGTCATCTGTTTTGTTAGAGACTAGCTTAGAGTGCTCGAAAATACCATCTCTAAGAATACCCTCGACAACCCTCCCCCGGGCTGGAGTTCCGCCTCTACCGAGACCGTGGCGGCAGTCGCACAGGTTCTCGACAACCCTTCTCCTCCCTGTCCACCCTTGCTTCGACCGAACCGATCCAACAATCGAAGCCAAAACAGCTCCGATAACGCCCGCCATGGCTCCGCCGTCCAAAACCTTCACCCGCGACGAGGTGGCGAAGCAGAACACCGAAGACTCCGTCTGGTGCATCGTCGACTCCACCGTCTACGACCTCTCCGACTTCCTCGACGCCCACCCCGGCGGCGAGGCCGTCCTGCGGCAAGTCGCCGGTCGCGACGCTACCCGCGACTTCTACAACCTCCATCGCCACGAGGTCCTCTCCAAGTACGGCGACCTCGCCATCGGGACCGTCTCGGGCGAGAAGCCCCAAGTCCACACCCCGCAGCCGGGCGACTTGAGCAAGGTCCCCTACGGGGAACCCCTCTGGCTCGCCCCGCCGTTCAAGTCGCCGTATTACAAAGAGTCGCATCACAGGCTGCAGCGGGCGATTCGCGAGTTTGTCGATAGGTATATCGCCCCGGAAGCAGAGGAGTGTGAGAAGAGCGGCAAGTTTGTGAGCCAGGGACTCATTGATCGGATGGCCAAGGCAGGGATATTGCATATGAGGATGGGGCCCGGGAAGCATTTGCACGGGGTGGAGTTGTTGGGGGGTGCCGTCGAGGCGGAGGAGTTTGATTACTTCCATGATCTTATCATGGGCCAGGAAATGACGAGGCCCATCTTTCGGGGATTCCAGGATGGGAACATGGCGGGGATGGTGATTGGGCTGACGGCCGTGATGAACTTCTGCAAGGACGAAGGGCTGAGGAGAAAGGTCCTGGAGGAGGTGCTGAGTGGGAGGAAGAAGTGCTGTCTGGCCATTACAGAGGCGTTTGCAGGGTCGGATGTTGCTGGGCTCAGGACGACAGCAAAGAAGACGCCCGACGGGAAATACTACATCGTGAATGGCACTAAGAAGTGGATTACAAACGGCATGTTTTGCGATTACTTTGTCACGGGCGTCAAAACCGGTAAGGGCTTGTCGGTGCTGCTGATCGAGCGCGGGGAGGGCCTCGAGACAAAGCCAATCAAGACTTCGTACTCGCCCACAGCGGGCACGGCGTACATTACCTACGACAACGTCAAGGTGCCCGTCGCAAACTTGCTGGGCCAAGAGGATAAGGGCATCCACGTTATTCTGAGCAACTTTAACCACGAGCGGTGGACCATGACTTGGTATGTGTTGGGAACCTGCCGGTCCACACCCCACAGCCAACCTTTGCACGTTATGTTCCGTTCGCTAACATTCTCTTCTGCAGCGGAACCGTCCGCGGCTGCCGCTCCATTGTGGAAGAGTCCCTCAAGTGGGCTAACCAACGCCTTGTCTTCGGCAAGCCCCTCATCGACCAGCCCGTCATCCGCCAAAAGCTCGCCAAGATGATTGCCCTCGTCGAGTCGCATCAATCCTGGCTCGAGACCATCACGTACCAAATGTGCCACATGCCCTACAAGCAGCAGGCCATGAACCTCGCCGGGCCCATCGGCCTGCTAAAGATGAGCGCCACGCGCGCGTCCCACGAGATTGCTGACGAGGCGGTTCAGATCTGGGGCGGGCGGGGGCTGACGCAGACGGGCATGGGAAGGCATATCGAGATGTTTAACCGCACGTACAAGTATGATGCTATCTTGGGAGGTGCTGAGGAGGTGCTGGGGGATTTAGGCGTTAGGCAGGCGATGAGGAATTTGCCAAAGGAGGTCAGGTTGTAGGTGCAGATAGAATACTTGTTGTAACATGTGTGTGTACATCATAACCATAGGGTAGAACTGAACCAACCATTTCTCTTGTTACCTATATCCTCAACGGGACGGGTGAGGTAGAGAACCGCTAGGAATGCCGCGTCGAGTATGGAGTGGTGAAGAGAGATGGCCAAGGTCCGATTCCGAGGTTAAAGTCCAATCCCACCATCACTTGGCTCCGGACCGGCCTCATGGCGTCAGCACGACCGACGTACGCGGACATGGCACCGCGCAACAGCACAACAAGCCATAGCCTCCAACCTGGGGGAAGCCAGGGAGGAGAGACACAAAAAGAATTTTTTGTTGGAAAAAGTTTGTTCCTTTTTGGTCCCTAACTGCCGTATCCGTCTAGTCGACCTTCCCTGCGAAACTTTGCATCCAACTTTTGTGGTGGGTATGAGGCAAAAGCAGATAAGAAAAACTTTTTGGTCCTCCTGCTGTATGTCTTCTTCCCCTAAACAAAGGGCGAAGAGAAACAAAAAGACTCGTGAAGTGCCAGAAAAGCAAAAACAACAAAGAGCAAAACACGAATAGCAAAAAGGGATGCCCAATCTCATAATACTATACACTGTGGGCTCTCTATGGCGTCCACTGCACGCGAGGGGGAGACCACTGGGATCCGGTTCCATCTTTGTCTAAACTCCCCTTTTTTTGGTCTTCCTCAACCGGGATGCTCGGCGCCCATGGCAGACTTCATTCCCTCCACGTCATGCCAGATTCTTGCCGGTGTCGTTGTCAAACGCCGTCCGTCTCGTATCCGAATTTTCGTGTCACTCATGTCGTCCGTGGCGTCGTCTCGTGGTCGTCTCGACAAGTGCTTAGGCGGTATTCGGGCAGGCAGCCTGGACGTGACCGGGCTGCTGGCACTTGTAGCAAATCTTTTCGCCGCCAGCATTGTCCTTGGGGCAGTCGCGCGAGAAGTGGCCGTTCTCACCACAGTTGTAGCACTTGGAACCATTGGCACAGTCTCGAGACATATGGCCGTATCCACCGCAGCTGTAGCACTGCTTGCCCTGGTTGTTGCCGTAGCTCTGGCCACCACCGCCGCCGCCGCCGCCGCCGCCACCATACGACGGGTACGAGCCGAAGCCGCCGCCGCC
>Ga0247774_1000495_pt1 | contig 19398 bp, 15 predicted proteins | sample UWRJL001104B6_FD_179933 | JGI IMG/M metagenome (GOLD analysis project Ga0247774, IMG submission 179933) | Plant litter microbial communities from Arlington Agricultural Research Station in Wisconsin, United States - UWRJ-L001-104B-6 | ecosystem: Environmental > Terrestrial > Plant litter >... | reverse complement strand
CGCCGCCGTTCCTCGCGGACGCGATGCGCACCGGGCAGATCGACGGCTTCTGCGTCGGCGAGCCCTGGAGCAGCGTCGCCGTCGATGCAGGCGTGGGCAACATCATCGCCACCACCACCTCGATCTGGCCGCTGAGCCCCGAAAAGGTCATCGGCTGCCGCGCGCAGTGGGCACAGGAGAACGGCGAAACGCTGGACGCGTTCATTCGCGCGCTATATCGCGCGGCACTGTGGTGTGAAGACCCCGCGAACCATGCGGATCTCGCGCACATGCTCGGCGCTGCGCGCTACGTCGGCGCGCGTACGAACCTGTTGCTGAATGCGTTGGGCAATCGACTTTCGCTGACGGCCGGCGCGACGCCAGTATCTATTCCCGACTTCCACTTCATGGCGCGCCATCACGCGACGTTCCCGTGGGTGAGTCACGCGTTGTGGTTCTATTCTCAGATGCTTCGCTGGCAACAGATCGAAGCCGCTGTGGACGACATCAACGTCGTGCGCGGTGCATATCGACCGGACATCTATCGCCGCGCGCTCGCGCCGCTGAAGATCGAATTGCCGGCGACGGATACGAAGATCGAACGCTTCTTCGACGAAGGCATTTTCATTCCGTAGACGCGCGCGAGCTGCACGATCATCGTGCGAGCGCCAGGAATCGTGCCCGATGGCGGATCAAAATCCGCCTCTCGATGCGTGCACGCCGACAGTGCGTCGAAACGTAAGTGCTTGGCGCAATTCGAATGACGCGTGACGCGCACGACGTGGCACGGCCGTTGCACTGCTGACTACGACAATTCAGGCCCAACAGCGGGCCTTCAAGGCAAAGCCGCCGACTTCTCTGCATGCGACCACCCGCGTGCGTGCAGAGAAGCCGGCGGTTTTTTTTTGCCCGCGAGGCCGGAGAAAACCATGTCACACCGCTCGAGTTTCTTCCGCCGCACATTCACCGGTGCCACGCTTCTCGCGCTGGCGTTCGTCGGCATCGCAGGCACGACCCCCGCGCGAGCCGCTGCACTGAAGCTCGAGAAGGAACAACTCAAGCTCGGTTTCATCAAGCTCACGGACATGGCGCCGCTCGCCATCGCCTATGAAAAAGGCTATTTCGAGGACGAAGGCCTCTACGTCACGCTCGAGCCGCAAGCCAACTGGAAGGTGGTGCTCGATCGCATCATCACCGGCGAGCTCGACGGCGCACACATGCTCGCCGGGCAGCCCATCGGCGCAACCATCGGCTTCGGCACCAAGGCCGACGTCGTCAGCGCATTCAGCATGGATCTGAACGGCAACGCGACGACTGTTTCGAACGAAGTCTGGAACCTGATGAAGGCGAGCGTGCCTGTGGATGCGCAGGGCAAGCTCGTGCGTCCGGTGCGCGCGGAAGCGTTGAAGCCGGCCCTCGAAAAGTTCAAGGCGGACGGCAAGCCGTTTCGCATGGCGATGGTGTTTCCCGTCTCCACCCACAACTACGAGCTGCGCTACTGGCTCGCGTCGGGTGGCATCAATCCAGGCTTCTATTCTCCAACGGACGTGACCGGCCAGATCAAAGGCGACGTACTCATTTCCGTGACGCCGCCGCCGCAGATGCCGGCGACGCTCGAAGCCGGAACGATCAACGGTTACGCGGTCGGCGAGCCGTGGAATCAGCAGGCCATCGCGAAAGGTGTCGGCGTGCCGGTGATCACCGACTACGAAATCTGGAAGAACAACCCGGAGAAGGTGTTCGGCGTCACGAAGGCGTGGGCACAGAAGAATCCGAACACGCATCTGGCGGTGCTGAAAGCCCTGATCCGGGCGGGCATGTGGCTCGACGCGAACAACGGCGCGAACCGTAAAGAGGCGGCGCAGATCCTGTCGCGCCCGGAATACGTGGGCGCCGACTACCGCGTGATCGCGAACAGCATGACGGGCACGTTCGAGTACACGAAAGGCGACAAGCGCCCGGTGCCGGATTTCAACGTGTTCTTTCGCTACTACGCGAACTACCCGTTCTACAGCGACGCCATCTGGTACCTCACGCAGATGCGCCGCTGGGGCCAGATTCCCGAAGGCAAGCCGGATCAGTGGTACGCCGATATCGCGAAGAGCGTGTACCGCCCGGACATCTACCTGCAGGCCGCGAAGCTGCTCGTGGCTGAAGGCAAGGCGAAGAAAGAAGACTTTCCGTGGGACACGGATGGCTATCGCGCGCCCACGAAGGAATTCATCGACGGGGTGGAGTACGACGGCCGCAAGCCGAACGACTACCTCGCAAAGCTCACGATCGGTCTGAAGGGCAACCAGAAGGTGGAAGGCGGCTATGTCGTTGGCAAGTAATGCGGTGAAGAACGAGCTGGCAATGCCCGCTGATGCGCAGGTGTCGCCGCCATCGGAACCTTCCAGTCCCAGTCGCACGAGGCGTTCCGTGTCCGCACGTGCCGTGCTCGACACGGCCCTGCGCTCCGTCGGAATTCCCGCTCTGGCTATCGCGCTCTTTCTGCTTGCGTGGAGCCGTCTGTCAGCCGGCATCGAGACGAGCCTGGGCCGAATTCCAGGTCCCATGGCCGTCATGGCGCAGGCCGAAGCCCTCTGGGCCGACCACCTCGCCGAACGCGAAAAGCGCACTGCTTTCTACCAGCGCCAGACCGAGCGCAACGCCGCCCGTCTCGCTGAAGACCCGACGCTGAAAATCGTCGAGCGCCGCTACACCGGCAAGCCCACTTACATCGACCAGATCTTCACCAGCCTCAAAACGGTATTCGCCGGTTTCCTGCTGGCCACGGTCTTCGCCGTGCCGATCGGCATTCTGTGCGGACTATCGAAGACGGTGAACCTGGCGTTCAACCCGTTCATCCAGCTCTTCAAGCCGGTGTCGCCGCTCGCCTGGCTGCCCATCGTCACGCTGCTGGTGAGCGCGCTCTACACGAGCGAGAACCCGATGTTCGAGAAATCCTTCGTGAACTCGGCCATCACGGTGACGCTGTGTTCGCTGTGGCCGACGGTGATCAACACTGCGCTCGGCGTCGGCTCGATCGATCGCGACCTGATGAACGTCGCGCGCGTGCTCAACCTCGGCATGTTCACGCGGCTGTTCAAGCTCGTATTGCCCGCATCGCTGCCGCTGATATTTACGGGCCTGCGCCTGTCGCTGGGCGTGGGCTGGATGGTGCTCATCGCCTCCGAGATGCTGGCGCAGAACCCTGGGCTCGGTAAGTTCATCTGGGACGAGTTCCAGAACGGCAGCGCCAACTCGCTCGCGCGAATCATGGTGGCGGTGCTGACGATCGGCTTCGTCGGCTTCCTGCTCGATCGCGTGATGTACGTGCTGCAGAGCCTGTTCACCTTCGGCGCGAGGCGCTGACACATGCCCATCCTGGAAATCGCCGGACTGGGCATGTCCTACGGCAGCACCGAGGTGCTGCATGACGTAAACCTGTCCATCGAGCCGGGCGAGTTCGTCGCGATCGTCGGATTTTCCGGCAGCGGCAAGACGACGCTCGTTGCCGCGATTGCGGGGCTGCTCACGCCGAATTCGGGTGAGATACGCGTGAAGGGCGAGTTGGTTACCTCCGCCGGGCACGATCGCGGTGTTGTGTTCCAGAGCTACTCGCTCATGCCGTGGCTCACCGTGCAGGGGAATATCGCGCTCGCGGTCGACGCGGTCTTCCCGAAGTGGACGAAGAAACAGCGGCGCGAGCAGGTCGCGAAGTACATCGAGCTCGTCGGCCTTTCGCACGCAACCGATCGTCGGCCCGCGCAACTGTCCGGCGGAATGCGTCAACGTGTCGCAGTTGCCCGCGCGCTGGCCATGCAGCCGGAGATTCTGCTGCTCGACGAACCATTGAGCGCACTGGATGCCCTCACCCGCTCGCGCCTCCAGGACGAGATCGAGGCGTTATGGAGGAACGAGCGCAAGACCGTCGTCATGGTGACGAACGATGTGGATGAAGCGCTGCTGCTCGCGGATCGAATCATTCCCTTGACGCCGGCGCCACGCGCCACGCTCGGGCGCGAGTTTCGCGTGCCGCAGGCCCGGCCACGCAACCGTCACGCTGCAAATCACGACGCGGAGTATCGCCGTCTTCGCGCCGAGATCACGCAATACCTCATCGATGCCGGCCAGCTGCGCGCAGAGCCTGAGGACACGAGGGTTCGATTGCCCGACGTCATCCCCATCACGTCCAGCGATTTCCTGCCGAAGGCCGTGCGTTCTGCCAACCGCACCAAGGTGGCCGCGAACCTGGACAAGTTCTGCGAGCTCTACGAAGTCTCGAAAACCTTCCCGTCTGCGCAAGGCCCGCTGACGGTAGTGGATCGCTTCTCGCTCGACATCCGCAAGGGCGAGCTCATCTCGCTCATCGGGCATTCCGGGTGCGGCAAGTCGACCGTACTCTCGATGGTTGCCGGTCTCACGGACGTGACGAACGGCGGCATCACGCTCGACGGTCGCGAGGTCGTTGCCGCAGGTCCGGATCGCGGCGTCGTGTTTCAAGCGCCGAATCTCCTGCCCTGGCTCACGGCCCGGGAAAACGTGCAGGTCGGTGTCGACCGGGTGTATCCGCACGCCTCATCGGGCGAGCGTAAAGACATCACCGAGTATTACCTCGCGCGCGTCGGCCTTTCCGGCTCGCTCGACAAACGCGCGAGCGATCTTTCGAACGGCATGAAACAGCGCGTCGGACTCGCGCGCGCTTTTGCGCTCTCCCCCAAGCTGCTGCTGCTCGATGAGCCTTTCGGCATGCTCGATGCGCTCACGCGCTGGGAGCTGCAGGAAGTTCTCATGGAGATCTGGCAGCGAACACGCGTCACCGCCATCTGCGTCACGCACGATGTGGACGAAGCGATTCTGCTCGCGGATCGCGTGGTGATGATGACCAACGGGCCGAACGCCCGCATCGGCAAGGTGATGAAAGTCGACCTGCCGCGCCCGCGTACCCGCAAGGCGCTGCTCGAGCACCCGGGCTACTACGGGTATCGCGAAGAGCTCATGACTTTCCTCGAAGAACACGAACGCAGGAAGGCGCACGCAGCATGAAAACTACAGTCTCGTTGTTTGTCGCCAGCGCACTGGCGGTGCTGGCTTCGACGGCCGCATTGGCAGACGGCTTTCAGCCCGCGATCAGTGCGGCACGCGAGGCGAAGCCTCTCATCGATCTTAGATTGCGCTCCGAGGCTGTCGACCAGGACGGCATGGCCGAGGACGCCGAAGCCATCACGCTGCGTGCGCGGCTGGGTTTCGAAACCGGCAAGGCCTGGAATACGACCTTTCTGGCGGAAGGCGATTTTCTGACTCCGCTCGAAACACACTACAACAGCACCGTGAACGGAAAGACCGGCTATCCCGTGGTGGCAGACGCCGAGACCTACGAAGTGAACCGCCTGCAGCTCACGAACACGTCGCTCGCGGATACGACGATCACGCTCGGCCGTCAGCGCATCAACCTCGACGACCAACGCTTCGTGGGTAACGTCGGCTGGCGCCAGAACGAGCAGACGTACGACGGGCTGCGCTTCGTGAACAAGAGCATCCGGAACCTCACCGTCGACGTGACTTACTTCGACCAGGTGAATCGTGTGTTCGGCAAGGATTCGCCGGTGGGCCGGTATAACGGCGACAACTATCTCGGCAACGTGTCGTATCAGCTGGGCGCGGGCAAGCTCACCGGCTTTGCGTATCTCACCGACTTCGAAGAAGCGCCGCGCGATTCCGCGGAAACGGTCGGCTTTCGTTTCGCCGGCGAAAAGCCGGTGAAGAAGGTGAAGCTTGCGTACCTCATTTCGTGGGCTCAGCAGACAGAGCGCGCCAACAATCCGCTGAGCTTCTCGCAGGATTTCTATGCCGCGGAGCTGACCGGGAGCTTTCGTCAGTACAGCATCGGCGCCGGCGTCGAGGTGATGGAGGGCGATGGCGTGCGGGGATTCTCGACGCCGCTCGCCACGCTTCACAAGTTCGACGGCTGGGCAGACAAGTTCCTGACCACGCCGCCGAACGGTCTGGAACGCCGCTATGTGACGCTCGGTTACACGACCAAAGGCGTGGGCATGCTGGACACGCTGTCGGCCAACGCCGTGTATCACGAGTTCAAATCCGAGCGGCTCGCGCTGGACTACGGCTCTGAAGTCGACCTGCAGTTGCAGGCCAAATATCACCGCTTCAACTTCCTGCTGAAGTACGCGGACTACAACGCCGATCGGTTCGCCACGGACACCGACAAATACTGGTTGCAGCTCGATTACGTCTGGTAGTTGCTGGACTGGCGGCGTTGGGTCGAGCTCGCGGACTTGCGGCGCGCCGGCACGGACTTCACTTGCAGCACGAGCCCCCCTGCGCGCTGCAGGTGGACGAACACCGCTGAGAGGTTTTCGGCGGTCGGATTGCCATTGGGGCCGAACATCCGGATGAGGCTCGTTTCAGGCGTGCCGGTGCGGCGCGCGAGCTCCGCGTATCCGATCGTGGCCTTGATCACGTCGCGCACGTGCGCACGCGCGACGGCGATCTCGCCCGCCAGGAATGAACGCATCGCTTCTTCCAGTAGTGCCGGGGCGAACGCCGGATCGTTGCGGACGCGGCCTCGGACTACTTTGCTGAAGGGTACTGTTGCTGCTTTCTTTTTCATGCTCGTTTCCTTGGTTCAGCGGCGCCGTCGGTAATCTGCCCAGCGACTGTGTGCATCCTCGATATCGGCTCGCTGACGCTTCTTCGTGCCGCCTCCGAGCAGCACGATGATTCGTTCCCCGTCGCGGCCGAAGTAGACCCGGTAGCCCGGTCCCCAGTCGATACGCCTTTCCATGACGCCACTGCCAACTCCTTTCACCTCTGCAAGATTGCCCTGACCCATTCTTCGTACAGCGTCCGCGACCTTCGCGGCGGCACGAGCATCAATTTCGTTGAACCAGAGATCGAAGGGGCAGCTGCCGTTCTCTGCCTGATACACGACGACTTCGAGTGTCATAACTAACATATAGGTTAGGTCCAGTCCAGTGGATACGTAAGTTGGTTACGAGCGTTCCGAGTCGCTGTCCGGGTCGTCACAGAGGTCTGTCAGGAATCTGGCGAGCGCCTCGATGAAGGCGTCTTCCGTCAGATAGTCGGCGCTGTCGAAGATGGGGGTGCCGAATGCACGCAGCTCCTCTTCTGGCGCACAGATGCGGTCCCAGTCGAGCGGCGGCAGGTCATGGGGGATGCGCATTTTCTCGTGGATTTCGCCGCGGTAGCCGGTGTCGTACCGGTAGCGCGCGGTGTCGATCTCGATGGCGACATCGTCCTGGTCGAATATCGTGATGAGCATGCAAGGGATCTCCGGCGTGGATGTGCGCGGAGTGTTCGCGTCGGAGCGGGCACCCTCAACGCGCCCGGACGCTGGAAATATCGAGAAATGAAGCTTCGACAGGCGGCGCGTGCAGCCGTCAACGCCATGCGATTCGCGAGCATGGATGCGCAGATGAATCGCCTGCGGAATCCCGCACGCAGACGGCGCTTCCAAGCGGCCGCGGGCTGGTCGCCGGACTGAACAACCAGGGCTGGCGAGCAGCGCCTCACCCTATGCATCGATCGATGCAGCTCGTAACGGACCGTTACGTTCGTAAATTCCCCGGTGCGGCGGTACATTAGCCGCCATTTCGCCCGACGCAATGGAGCGTCCATGAGCCAGCCTGTTCCGCAGATGACCGTGCGAGCGGTGATCCTCTCGATCGTGCTCGCAATGATCCTGGCTGCCGCGAATACCTATCTCGGTCTATTCGCCGGCCTCACCATCGCTTCAGCCATCCCGGCGGCCGTCGTCTCGATGGGTGTGCTGGGTGCGCTGGGCCGCAGCGGCATCCTCGAGAACAACATCGTTTCGACCGGCGCATCCGCTGGCTGCTCGATCGCGTCGGGCATCATCTTTACGATGCCGGCGCTCATCTTTCTGGGCTTCTGGCAGGAGTTCGACTACTTGTGGGTGTTGGCCATCGGCGGTCTGGGCGGACTGCTCGGCGTACTCTTCTCGGTACCGCTGCGTCGGTCGCTCGTCGTCGAACAGGGCATGAGTTTTCCCGAAGGCCAGGCTGCCGCTGAAGTACTCCGTACGGGCGACAATCCGTCGCAGGGTTTGAAGATCCTCGGCAGTTCCGCTGCGGCGGGCGGAATCATGAAGTTCGCTGCAGCGAGCGGCCTGCGACTCATCCCGGACACAGCTGCGTGGTCGACTTACGTGGGCAAAGGCATCGCGTATTTCGGCACGAACCTGTCGCCAGCGCTTCTCGGCGTTGGTTACATCGTCGGGCTGAACATCGGCGCGGTCATGCTGGCGGGCGGCATCATCGCCTGGAACATCGCCATCCCCATCTACTCGGTCTACTTCCTCGACAACAACCCGGAACTGGCGAAGGCAGTCGCCGGGCTTTCTGCTGGAGACGCGGCCGGCACGATTCGCGGCGCGCAGATTCGCTATCTCGGCGTCGGTGCGATGCTCATAGGCGGCATCTACACGCTGTTCTCGATCCGCAAATCGATCCTGTCCGGCATCCGTAGCGGTCTCGCAGCGACTCGCGTCACGATGGACGCCGCTGTCGCGCAGACCGAGCGGGATCTGCCGATGAAATATGTGCTGATTGGTATCGTGGCCTTCACGCTGCCGCTCGCGGCTCTGTACTTCGCCATCGTCGGCAACCTCGGCGTCGCCGCGGCGATGACGGTCATCATGATCCTCGCCGGCTTCGTGTTCTGCTCGGTGTCGGGCTACATGGCTGGCCTCGTGGGCTCGTCGAACAGCCCGGTCTCTGGCATCACCATTTGCACGATCCTGTTCGCTGCGCTCGTTCTGACGCTGCTGCTCGGACGTAATGCGTCGTCTGGCCCTGTCGCCACGATCATGATCGGCGCCGTCGTGTGTTGCGCGGCTTCGATCGCAGGCGACAACCTGCAGGACCTCAAGGCAGGTCACATGATCGGCGCCTCACCATGGCGTCAGCAGGTGATGCTCGGCGTAGGTGCCATAGCCAGCGCGCTCATCATGGCGCCCGTGCTCAACCTGCTGCTCAAGGCGTACGGCATGGGTCCCGCGACTGCAGAACACCCGCAGTCACTTCAGGCGGCGCAGGCGACGCTCATGGAATCCGTGTCGCGCGGCATGTTCGGCGGCCACCTGCCATGGGACATGGTGATGGCCGGCATGGGCATCGGCGCTGCCATCATCGTCGTCGACGAGATTCTGAAAGCGGGCAAGAGCGGCGTGCGCACGCCGGTGCTCGCTGCGGCGGTCGGCATCTATCTTCCGCTGGAGCTCGAAGTGCCGATCTTCCTCGGCGGTCTGCTTGCCTACTTTGCCGAGCGCCGACTCACTGCCGGCATCGGCCTGTTCAAGCCGGCACCGGAAGAGATCGAGCGACTCGCCCGTCGCGGCATGCTGTTCGCCGCGGGCCTCATCACGGGTGAAGCACTCATCGGCGTACTCATTGCGATCCCGATCGTATTGAGTGGCCGCGACGATGTGTTCGCACTGCCCGCGTCCCTGCAGTTCGGTGGGTGGCTCGGCCTGGCGTTCCTTGCAGTGCTGGCGGCAGCGATGTTCCGGGTGGGCACCACTCCGCCGAGCCCGACGCCGGTGCCTGCACCCGGTAAGGGCTAGGGCAACTCTGATTTACCGGCCCTGCTGCGGAAGTTAACCTGAAAAAACCGTCTTTTTTGTTTTCCGAAAGCGGTAGATCAGAGCTTCCTAGCTCTTGCTGCGGTAGATCTCGACCTTGGCCTGCGAACCAATCAGGGCTGAACCGATCCAGCCCGTGACGCTGACGACGAGCGAAGCGAGCACGGCCGTCCAGAAGCCGTCGATGTGAAAGCCGGGGATAACGAGCGCCACGAGACCGAGCATGGCGCCGTTCACCACGAGCAGGAACAACCCCAGCGTCACGATGGTGAACGGAAACGTAAGAATGATCGCGATGGGTCGCACCACCGCGTTCACTACACCGAGCAGCAGGCCTGCCAGCACCAGCGTGCCAGGGCTGTCGATGTAGATGCCGGACACCAACCGCGTTGCGAGCCACAAGCCAAGCGCGGCGATAACTGCTCTGAAGATGAACCCGATCATTTGCGTGTCCTCGATGCTGCGTCTGCCGCCATCCCCGCGGCCGGTGCGGGCCCGCCCATCTGCTTCTCCACGTAAATCTTGAGGCGGGCCAAGGCAGCCGACCACCCTACCTTCATCCGCTTGAACGCCGTCTCCCATTGGGGCCCGTCCGGAATCCCCGAGCCGAGCATGCGGATGATGACCCCGCTGGCCGGCGGCGGAGCCGGTTCGACGATGAAATCGGCCACGATCGCGGTCTCGGACGCGGGCAGCGCGGGAGACGGCAGATAGATCAACCGCAGGCGACGATTGGGCTCATACACATCGATGTGGGCCTCCATCTCTGTGACGCGGTCCACACTCGCCCGGAACAGGCCACCGGCCCGCGGGCGCATCTGGGCGTCCGGCGCACACCAGCGCGCGAGGTGCGGCGCTTCGGTCATTGCGCGCCAGACCGTGGGCACATCGCCCGCGATATCGACCCGATGCGCATAACCTTTGACTCGTTCGCCCATGGGCCGTCATTGTAGCGAGGCCGCGCTGTTCGCAGTTCTGCAATACGACCTCGGTCGGCAGGGTGGACACTTCTCTAACGTGTGAAACCGGTCGCGCCCCCGGAGTGCCGGCCCGCACCGGGCTCGTCTATTCTTACGTTTCACGTAATCCAACGGCGCCCTGCATTGTTTTCGAGTCGGTACACATGAACACCGCGCTGCTTTATTCCGCTGCCGCGGCGGTGCTGCTCGCCATTGTCAGCATCGTCGTACTGCGACGTGCGAAGCAGGCAGAACGTGATCGGGTTCTCGCTCAGCAGGAAGCGCGCGAGCGTGAGCGTTCCGAAGCGGCGCTCAAGGCGGCGCTGTTGCGGAGCGAAGCGGCTGAGGCGCAGGTTCGTCGCGGCCGTCACCTCCTCGACACCGTGGCCAACATGGCCCGCATCGGCGGCTGGGAGCTCGATCTCGCCACGATGATGCCCATCTGGTCCGATGAGGCGTACCGCATTCACGAAGTGGACCCGGCGCAGCGGCCCACCTTCCCCGAGACGATGAGCTTCTATCCTGGCGAGGCCCGCTCGCGGGTCGAGACCGCTATCCGCAAGGCGCTCGAGAAAGGCACGCCGTATGACCTCACGGTGCCCTTCGTCACGCGCAGCGGCCGCAAGCTCTGGGTGCGCGTCATGGGTGCGGCGGAGCTGCGCAACGGCGCCGTGACCCGCGTTTCCGGCGCGCTCCAGGACGTGACCGAGCAGCACGAAGCCGAAGAGGCGCGCATCGCTGCGAAAGACGCGGAAGCCGCCGCAATCCGCGCGAAGGCGAACTTCCTCGCCAACATGAGCCACGAGATCCGCACGCCGATGAACGGCGTCATCGGCATGACCGAGCTGCTGCTCGACACGCCGTTGCAGTCCTCGCAGCGCGAGTTCGCGGAAACGATCCGCACCAGCGCCACGTCGCTGCTCTCGATCATCAACGACATCCTGGATTTTTCGAAGATCGAGGCCGGCAAGCTCGGCGTCGAGCGCATCGAGATGCACGTGCGCGACTGCGTCGAAGACATCGGCAACGAGATGGCGGCGCAGGCGGCCGCGAAGAATATCGAGCTCATCGTCAACGTCGATCCGGGCGTGCCGGACCGCGTGCTCGGTGACCCGCAGCGACTGCGCCAGGTGCTCACGAACCTCATCGGCAACGCGGTGAAGTTCACGCACCAGGGCGAGATCGCCGTGGAAGTCTTTCCGCTCGCGCTCCAGAACGGCCGCGCCCTGCTGAGTTTCGAAGTGCGCGACACCGGCATCGGCATGGCGCCCGAGACCCTCTCACAGCTGTTCGAGCCCTTCGTTCAGGCCGACGATTCGAGCACTCGCAACTACGGTGGCATGGGCCTCGGCCTTGCCATCGTCCGCCGGCTCGTCACGCTCATGGGCGGACGCATCGAGGTTTCCTCGCGCCCGGGAGGCGGTTCGGCGTTCACGTTCTCGGTTCCTTTCGATGCCGTCTACGACGCTGCGGATATCGCTTCGGCCTCGCGCGTGATGACGCGTGGCAAGCGCGTCCTGGTGATGGACGACAACCCGACGAACCGGCGAGTGCTGTGTGGACAGCTGCAGCCCGTCGGTTTCGAAGTGACCGCGACCGCCACCGGCGCCGAAACGCTGAAGGCGCTGCGAGATGCACAGTCCACCGGCATGCCGTTCGACGTCGTCATCGCCGACGACCGGATGCCGGATTGCGACGGCGTGAGTTTCGCCGCGCAAGTGAAGGCGGAGCCGGCCGTGGCCCGCACGCCGCTCATCCTGCTCACGTCGATGGACACGCACGGGGCGACGAACACACTCGCGCGCGCCGGATTCGCGGCTTACATGACCAAGCCCGTGCGTGGGAGCGAGATGCGAGCCTGCATCGAGCGTGTGCTCGAACAGCAGTTGGATGCGGCCAACACCGGTCGCTATCAGAAGCTCGTTACGCGCAACACGCTCGCGACAGAACAAGGTCAGGGGCAATACACCGGCCGCGTTCTGGTGGTCGAAGACAACGTCGTCAATCAGCAGGTCGCCCGCCGTTTCCTGCAGCGGCTCGGTTGCGAAGTGCTGGTGGCGGAGAACGGCAAGCGGGGCGTCGAGGAATACTTCAAGAACGACTACGGGCTGGTGCTGATGGACGTGCAGATGCCCATCATGGATGGCCTCACGGCCACCCGCGAGATCCGCAAACGCGAGCCCGCTGGCAAACGTGTACCGATCATCGCGCTCACCGCCAGCGCAATGACGGACGAGAGGGAACGCTGTACCGCTGCAGGCATGGACGCACTGCTGATCAAACCGCTCGAGCTGCCGCGACTGTGCGAGCTGCTCGACCGCTATGGCTTCAGGCCAACCCCGCTACACACGGAACTCGTCACGGCCCCGGTCATTGCACCTGAATCTGTCTCAGCTCCGATACCGACCGTCAAGCCCGTCGATCTGGATCAACTTCGGACCATCATCGGTGATGACCGCGAATTCATGAACGAGCTGTGCGAAACTTTCGTCACCAGCAGCTCGCGCATCGTTGAAGAGCTCACGCGCGCGCTGTCTGCTGGCGATCGCGCAGTGCTCGGGGCCATGGCACACAAACTGAAGGGCGGCAGCTCCAGCATCTGCGCACACGAGCTCGCACAGCTCGCTGCCTCGCTGGAAAAAGATGCAAAAGAGAAGCCCTTGCCGGAGCTCGAGCAATCGCTGAACACCCTGCGCCGCGCGTTCGATGACGCTGCGGGCTACGTCACTGCGTCGATGGCAGCCTGAGCCGGCATGAGCGCATCGGAAAACAAATTCCGCCTGCTGCTGGTCGAAGACGAGCCTACACAGCGCATGATGCTCGAACGCCAGCTCACGAAGGCGGGCTACGTCGTCGAGACCGCGGAGAACGGCGCTGAAGCGCTAGCGAAGATTCTCGAGGGCAACTACCAGATCCTGCTGACGGACTGGGACATGCCCGGCATGGACGGCCCCACGCTCTGCAAGCGGGTGCGCGAGGCGCATCTTTCGACGTACATCTACATTCTGCTGCTCACCGGCCACCTGACCACCGACGACGTCGTCGTCGGTCTCGGCGCGGGTGCCGACGATTACGTTCGCAAGCCAGCCAATCAGGCGGAGCTGCTCGCGCGCCTGAGCGCCGGCAGCCGCATCGTGAAGCTGGAACAGTCCCTGCGCGAAGCGAACGAGAAGATTCAGGTGCTGTCGATCACGGACTCCCTGGCCGGCACCTTCAACCGCCGCTATCTCAACGACCAGTTGCTGAAAGAAGTGGATCGCGCGCGCCGCTACGGCCACCCGCTTTCCGCGATCATGGCCGACCTGGATCGCTTCAAGAAGATCAACGACGAACGCGGCCATCACAGCGGCGACGAGGTGCTGCGCCGGTTTGCAGATCTGGCGAAGTCGCTGATCCGGCCGTCGGACTGGATCGCGCGTTACGGCGGAGAGGAATTCGTGATCGTGCTGCCCGAGACGGATGCGGGTGGTGCAGCGACCGTCGCGGAGAAGATCCGGTCGCAGTGTGCGAGCGTGCCGATGCCGTTGGCGTCGGGCGATCTCACCGTGACGTCGAGCTTCGGTGTAGCGGCCTTGTCACCCGGCAATCTCACGGCTGATGCAGCGGCCGCCGAGATGCTGAAGGAAGCGGATGCGGCGCTTTACAACAGCAAGCATGAGGGTCGGAACCGGGTGACGGTGGCTGGGCACTACCAGCTTTCTGATACGTATACCGGGCCCTTCAAGAAGTAGAGCGTCAGGAGCGCTCGATCGCGGGACCTCGCTCCGAGCCGCCCGGCGATTGAGGGCTTCTTCGCCTGCCTCAGACTTTCTTCCGACGCAGAAACGCAATCACCCCCGGCATCACCGAGATCACGATGATCGCGATCGTCACGATGCCGAAGTGGTTCTTGATCGCCGGGATGTTGCCGAACAGGTAGCCGCCCCAGATGAACAGCAGCACCCACGCCACCCCGCCCAGCACATTCCACAGCTGGAACTTGCCGTAAGGCATCTGCCCGATGCCGGCGACGAAGGGGGCGAAAGTCCTGATGATCGGCATGAATCGCGACACGACGATGGTCATGCCGCCGTAGCGTTCGAAGAACGCCTGGGTGCGGCGAAGGTATTCGACTTTCAGGAACCGAACGCGACCGGTGAACGCGCGCGGTCCGATCGCGCGACCGATCGAGTAATTGAGCGTATTACCGCCGATCGCTGCAATGATGAGCACCAGTGAAAGCAGCGGTGCCTTCAGCGTTCCGCTCGTGTCGACTGCGGATAACGCCCCAGCCGCAAACAGCAGCGAATCGCCCGGCAGGATCGGTGTGACGACGAAGCCCGTCTCCGCGAAGACGATGACGAACAGGATTGCATAGACCCACGGGCCGAACTGACTCAGCAGCTCGACCAGATGACGGTCGAGATGCAGGACGACGTCGATGAACCAGTGAAAGAGCTCGGGAATCCAGGCGAAGAGTTCCAACGGCAAGCCTTGGCGTCACGGGCGCAGCATGCGCCCGGCGCGCAGCTTACTGTACCGCTGGGATGTCCGCCTTGGCGGCGACGCGACCCGGAATGATTTCGTGGGACTTGAGCGTGTCGAGCGCAAGCTTCACTTCCTCGTCGCGGGCCGCCAGCGGCAGGTCCGGCTTGCCGGAAACGCGAATGTCGGCCGGCGCTGCTTCAGGCGTATCGGCGACGAGATCCGGAATGATGCCCTTGCCGTGGATCGATACGCCCGACGGCGTGTAGTAGCGCGACGTCGTGAGCTTGATGGCACCGCCCTGCGCGAGCGGCATCACCGTCTGCACCGAGCCCTTGCCGTAAGTCTTGTGACCGATGAGCTCGGCGCGGTTGTGGTCCTTCAGCGCGCCGGCGACGATCTCCGACGCCGAGGCCGAGCCCCCATTCACCAGCACCACGAGCTCGGCGCCATCGATGAGGTCGCCAGGCGTCGCTTCCATGCGGAAGCGCGCGTCGGGCGTGCGGCCATCGGCCGTGACGATCACGCCTTCATTCAGGAACGCATCGGCGACAGCAACGCCCGCTTCGAGCACGCCACCCGGATTGTTGCGCAGGTCGAGCACGAGACCATGCAGGCCCTTCGGATTCTCACGCTTGAGCGCAGCGACGGCGCGACCCACGTCATCCGCAGTCGTTTCGCTGAAGCTGGTAATGCGTACATACCCGAAGCCCGGATCGAGCGTGGTCTGCATGACGCTGCGAACGTCGACCTTGGCGCGCCGAAGAGAGAAGTCGAGCAGCTCGCCCGTGCCGGGACGGCGAACAGTGAACTGAACAGCGCTGCCGGCGGGTCCGCGCATGCGCGTGATGGCGCCGGCGAGATCCGCGCCGACATCGTTGTTGTCGATCTTCACGATGAGATCGCCAGCCTGTATTCCGGCCTGATCGGCGGGCGAACCCTCGATGGGCCGCAGCACCTTCACGGCCGAATCTTCGGCGACCACTTCGATACCCACGCCGGGGTATGACCCCATCGTGGACAGGCGGATCTCTTCGAACTCCTCGGTGTCGAGGAAAGCGGAATGCGGATCGAGCGCCGCGACCATGCCGCGGATCGCTTTATCCATGAGCTGTTTGTCGTCGACCTCGTCGACGTACTCGCGCTTGATGCGCTCGTAGACCTCGGCGAACAGTCGGGCCTGTTCCCAGGGAAGCGCGTTCGCGCGGGCTGCACCGGTAGCCGGAGTAGTGGATTCGTCTGCACGGCGCTCGGCCATGACATCGCCGGCTATGGCGCCGGAAAAACCAAACACCGCTCCCGCACAGAGAGCGATCAGCGTGCGCGATCGCATCGTCATTTTTTCAGACCCCCGAACCGTGCGATTGGAAATACTACAGCCGTCCGCCGCCGGTCAATGGCCGTTCAATGGAAATAAGTAGAAACGAGAACACGATCCTCAATGCAGGTTCGCGATCGCTTCGGCCGTCATCGCGTCTGCCTGAAGATCGTGCGCATGCTCGTCTACTGTGCAGGGAATGGGCGCAGCGGCGGCAAGCAACGGCAGCTCTGCCAGCACTTCCTGCAGCGGCGTAGGCCTACCGATCGCGAAGCCTTGTCCATAATCCACGCCGAGTGCCGCGACCCGGTGACGCAGCTCGTCGGTTTCCACGTATTCGGCGACAGTCGTGATCGACATGCCGCGTGCGAGCTGGGCAATCGCCTGCACCATCGATTCGGCGCGCGTGTCCTTGAGAATGTCGCGCACGAAGCTGCCGTCGATCTTGAGCGTAGTGACCGGCAGCTGGCGAAGGTATGAAAGTGAAGACAACCCGGTGCCGAAATCGTCCAGCGCTACGCCACAGCCGAGACGGCGTAGCCGACGCATCAGCGCTTCGGCGCGGCCGATGCTGGCCACGGTCGCGTTTTCAGTGAGCTCGAAGCAGAACAGCGACGGATCGAGTCCGCAGTTCTCCAGGCGCTCCAGCAGGAAGTCGCCGAACGAGTCGTCGTTGAGCGACTGACCGGAAAAATTGATCGCAAACCCTACGGGCCTGGACGCGAGCAAAGCGGCCTGCGGCTTCAGCAGTGCAAGCGCCTTGTCGACGACCCAGCGATCGATCGTGGGCATCAGCTGGTAACGATTGGCCGCGGACAGGAATCGGTCCGGGCCCAGCGTCGCGCCGTCTTCGTCGATCATCCTCAGCAGCAGCTCGTAATGCGGGCGCACGTTCTCGCCGGTCACGAAAGGCGCGATGAGCTGCGCATCGAGGCGCAGGCGATCTTCGGAAATCGCGGCACGCAGGCGCGCGGCAATGTTGATGTCGGTGAACCGACGAACGATGCTCGGATCGTCCACCTGATAAGTCTCGACGCGATTGCGACCGCGATCTTTCGCGGCCTTGCATGCCGTTTCGGCGGCGGCGAGTGAATGCATGAGCTCGCCGGCTTCGGTGTCGAGCGGGGCAACGCCGACGCTGATGGAAACGTGCATGCGATGCTCGCCCTGCATGCTGCCCATCTTTTCCGCGCCTTCACGCAGCGACTCCGCGAATTTCGCCGCATCGTCCAGGCCAGTCGGCAGCAGCGCGGCGAAACGATCACCGGAAATACGTGCGGCAAAAGCGCCGGGGGCGAGCCGCCGACGAATCAGCTCGCCGAGCTGGCCGATCACCGAATCGCCCACGTGCATGCCGAAGTTGTCGTTGATGACGTGCAGCTGATCCGTGTCGATATACAACGCGCTCCATTCGGTGCGCTTCTGCGAAGTCTTCTTCTGGCAACCAACTACCGCACGCACGCGCTGCTCGAAGGCGGGGCGTGTGTACAAGCCGCTCATCGCATCGTAGTTGCTCTCGATGACGCCGAAAGCCTTGCGCGCGAGGAGGTCGCCAATGCGTGCATCCCGCGCCGTGAATTCAGCAGCGCTCTGGTCGCGAAACAGCGCCAGCACGCCGATGACCTTGCCGCCCACCTGCTGCAGCAGAGGACAGGAAAGAATGCGGTAAGGAACGGCAGCGCCGCCGCTGGGATTCAGTTTGTTGATGATCACCGGCTCGCTGCGCATCTGAGCCATCGACAGCAATTGCCGATGAGTGCGCGCGACGAGCTGGTTGTCGGCAGAGGTCTGGCCGGGCGCGGTGCGCATCATCACGATGCCCTTATCGGGCACGATCAGCGCAGCGGTGACGCAACCCAGATGATCCATCGCTTGCTGCGTGATCATCTTGAGCTCATCTGCGTTGTCCGCGCCGGAACCCGTGCGTGCGCCCACCGTGTCGGTGAGCAGCAGCTCGAGGTCTTTGTCGAGCGAGGTGACGGATTTGCTCAGGTCGTCGATGAGGGTGCGCGCGAGCAGATCCCGTCGCAGGCATTCGAGCGCCGGGCGGAGAAAAGCGTGCGCGAGGGAGAAACTGCGCGAGGCATCGGATTCGCCGGTGCTGTTCGGGCGGCAGACCACCGCGACGATCGCTACGAGCGACTGCAGTTCATTACGCAGCCAACAGAAATAGACAGGAAGACCACCTTCGAGCGTGCGCAACTCACCTGCACCGGTGCGATCCTGGCGCGCGCCGGGCAGAACGTCTTCGACGAGGTTGGCGAGATCGGGACCAGTGGTGGTCTCGCTGGTCCAGCGCATTTCGCCCACGGCGTCGAACACGGTCACGCTGATCGCGCGCGGCATGAGCGACCGGATCAACTGAGCATATGGCTCGAATGAGCCCCACGGATCCGTCCGCTCGCCGTTTGCAGTCATTCCTTCAAGAACCGTTATTGAGACAGGCTGCAGCGAACATCTCAAATCGTCCGGGAGCGAATGTTGCGCCAGTCGGCGATTTGCTCATGGCATGCGCGTGGAAAATACGTGCTTCAGCGCTGCCGCAGCCGCAGTGCTGATTCTTTAGCCAGGCCGATTCGCCTTGAACCACGGCCGCGGATCGACTGGCTTGCCCGCCTTCCGAATCTCGAAGTACAGCTCCGGCCGCGTTCGACCGCCGCTGTCACCGGCCGCGGCGATTGCTTCGCCCGATGAAACCCGCTCTCCGGCTGCCTTATAGAGGCGATCATTATGTCCGTAGAGACTCAGGTACCCATCGCCGTGGTCGACGATGGTCAGGAGTCCGAGTCCGGGTAGCCAGTCCGCATAGACCACCCGGCCCTGATAGACCGCCCGAACAGGCGCTCCCCGCTCAGCTGAAATCAGCACGCCGTCCCACTTCACGCCGCCCGCGCGGGTGTCACCGAAGCCAGCGACGAGCTTGCCTTCAACCGGCCACGCCAGCGTGCCGCGCAGGCGACCGAAAGCAGTTCCGTTATCCGGCGGAAACTTCTGGATCGCGCGCTTCAACTCCCTGAGCAGCTTTTCCAGCGCGCCCTGCTCCCGCTTCATGC
>Ga0247774_1000494_pt1 | contig 19404 bp, 20 predicted proteins | sample UWRJL001104B6_FD_179933 | JGI IMG/M metagenome (GOLD analysis project Ga0247774, IMG submission 179933) | Plant litter microbial communities from Arlington Agricultural Research Station in Wisconsin, United States - UWRJ-L001-104B-6 | ecosystem: Environmental > Terrestrial > Plant litter >... | reverse complement strand
GTCCGCCAATTGCAGCACCAACCAAAGCGTAAGCAGCAATTCTCCCCAAATTTAGCAGCAAATGAAAGCGGAAAGCAGCTAATTTATCGTTGCGGGAATTAGAAAGAGAAAACGCCATTGTCAGCGGACCGCACATCCCGGCGCAGTGACCGAAACTGCCGAGAAATCCCAAAATTGCAATTAGCAGCAGGTCTAGCATCTTGAATCATCCGATTTTAGATTTTAGATTTTAGATTTTAGATTTGTTTTTACCCATTTTGAATGCCGATCGCTAAAATTCCCAAAATTTTATCGACCTGATTCAAAAAATACTCCAATAAATCTATTTGAACTGATTGCCCTTCCAGCATTAAAAACTTCCAAATTTCTCCCGTTGTCACAATCCCATAAATCCTCGATACCTGATTTCCCTCCCGTTCGTTAAACAGTTGAGCTGCATACATTTCCGCTACGCACTGACCCAACCCAGCATTAATATTTTCCTTTTTAGCCTCAACGATTAAAATCGCCGGCGCGCTAACAATCAGGAACTCTACCGATCGACTAATCAGAAAATGGCAACTGCCGTTTAATCCCAAGTCGCTGTCAACCGTAAAATCGACTCCCGAAAACAAACTAATGCGATCGGGAAACTGTTTGGTAAGTTCCAATAAAATCGGCGTAATAATCATTTCTGAGCGTGATTTTTCTGTATTACTCGCCAGAGCAAAAGGAACATTATAAGCTAAAGTTTCTATTAAATGATTGCTGCATTCTAAAGCAGGTACTGCCGAAAACAAATCTTGCCTCTGCGAAATCGTTAAATTCAAAGCTTTTTTGACGCTTGCCAAACTAAAATCGCTGTAAGCCATACATTTTAACCTTAATTTTTTACTTTCTTAGGACTTACGCAACTCACACATATAGTAGGGTGCGTCTGAGGTCTAAACCATTAATAATCGCTCTATAACGACAGCCTGACGCACCCTACAAGTCTAATAACTAATGACTAATGACTAATAATATCATGTCCGCTCGATTGACCATAATATCCGGGCAGGGGGGGTTTTTGAGATGGGAGATTATTGGCAGATATTGTTGGTGAACCCGCCCCTACCTGAGGTCGGGTAATCGACCGGACATGATATAACTAATGACTAATGACTAATGACTAATGACTAATAACTAATGACTAATAACTACTTTTGTTCTGGATGCGCCGCCGCCGGCGAAGCTGCACCCATTTGATTAATAGCAGCAATTAGCTGATAAAGCCGCCCCAAATCCCGCTGGTTAAAATGCAAAACTAGGCGCGGCAGCTCGAAAGTTGCATCTCCTATTTCCGGAGGCAAAGCTTGACTTTTTTCAATTTTTCCGGTGACAACAATATCGCTAAAATCAGCATTTAGCCGATCGACATTCTCCTCAGAAAGCTCTGTTTTCAAGCGAATTACCAATTTTTCGCGCACGTAGCGGCAGGAGTGATAAACCAGATAAAAACTACCGATCGCCTCGCAAGCGGCATTTACATCGTCAGTAATCGTATACAGGCTGCGATCGTGGGCTGAAATAAAACCCCGGCCCCGCAATTGTTTTTGCACAAAAATATTCCAATCAAGCCAATAATCTCCTCCCGGTCGATCGATCAATACCACAGGAGCCGGCCCGAACTTGCCAGTTTGAATCAAAGTCAGACACTCAAAAGCCTCGTCCAGAGTGCCGAAACCGCCCGGAAACAGAGCTAAAGCATCGCTCTGGCGGAGAAAAAATAACTTGCGAGTGAAAAAATATTTAAAATTGAGCAATTTGCGATCGCCGGCAATAAAAGGATTAGAACTCTGCTCGAAAGGCAACTGAATGTTGAGCCCAAAAGAACGTTCAGCAGTCGCCCCCTCGTTCCCCGCCTGCATAATCCCGCCACCGCCACCAGTAATCACCATAAACCCCTGCTGGGCCATCGCCCGCGCAAAGTCTCTGGCCATCAAATATTCTGCCGATTGCGGTGACACCCTCGCCGAACCAAAAATCACAATTTTGCGAACGTGGCGGTAAGGATAAAACAGCTCAAAAGCGCTCTCCATATCTCGGAGCGACGCGGCAATAATTTTCCAGTCTAGGCGATCGAGATCCTCTCCGGCCATTTGCACTATAGTAGAGAGCGATCGTTCGATCCACTCAGAGTGCTTCAACATGGGGAAGCGATCGATCAAATCGATCAATTGAGCTTGGAGGGACTCAAAACCTTGACCAGACCCAGAAGGAATCATGAATTTTTCCGAAACGGTAACAATTTGTCGCTAATAAAAATTAAGGGGCAAGCCAAACTTAGAAGCCAATAGCGACCAGCAAATTGCCCTGCTAGTCACTAATAACTTTTCCAGTAGCTTTGCCCCGGTTCTGAAGCGAGTTAGCTTTCGCGGCCCAAAAAGAACAGCGCGAAACCGCTCGCAGTTCAGTTAAATGTACTTTTCCAGAGTGTTGGCCAGAGTAGTTTTCGGAACGGCCCCAACCACCATATCCACCCGTACACCCTCCTTAAATATCATCAGCGTCGGAATGCTGCGGATACCGTATTGGCTGGCCACCTGAGGATTCTCGTCGGTATTAACTTTTACTACCTTCACCTGCCCTTCATATTGCTGGGCAATTTCGTCTACGACGGGCGCGACCATCCGACAGGGCCCGCACCAAGGAGCCCAAAAATCCACTAGAACTAAAACATCGCTATCGATCACTTCCTGCTTAAAGGTAGAGTCGGTTACTTGCGCGGCTGCTGACATCCCTAGCCATCCTTGTAAATACTATTTCTCGGATAACAAGTCTAGCAAAAAGTGTAACCACTTGCGTCAACGATTTTAACAGAAGGCGAAAAGAAGCAAGAAGGAAGAGGGTAGAAGGAAGAAGGAAGAAGTCCGATGGAAGAAGGAATAGGTCCGAGGGTAGAAGGAAGAAGGCACAAGGTTTCTGAAGGAACAAGGCACTTATATTCAAGGCACTTATGTTTCCTCCGGCAGAAGGCACTTATGTAGAATAAAAATTCTCCCACTCTCCTCCTGGGCCACTCTTCTCCTGGGCCATTCTCCCACTCTCCCCCTCTTGCCCTCTCCCTCACTTTCCCAATCTCGCACTCTCCGGAGCTTTGAGCCTCAGCCCTGTACCTAGTAAGCAAGAGCCAAGGTCTCCGACAAAAAAGGAACCGCCCGAACAGTAGTCCGGGCGGAGTGTGGTGTGAGGAGTGAACGGAAACCTTCGTCTCCGCTTCTTATATTGTGACACCTACTTCTCGATAATTCCACAACATTCTGTAAAGTTCGAGACTCTTGAACAAATTTTGTCAAGGTACCCTGGTATTCAGTCAGTAAATCTACTTACCCATGCCCAACTGCTGAGCTTTTTGATAGACTTTACCCTCAGTCAGCAGAGAAGGAGCAATTACCACTTCCACTTGCTGCATCTCCTTAAGATCCTTAGCGCCCAAGGTGCCCATGCTAGTTTTCAGAGCTCCGAGCAAGTTGTGCGTACCGTCATCTAGGAGGGCCGGCCCGCGCAAAATTTGCTCCACAGTGCCCGTAGTCCCCACGCGAATGCGAGTGCCGCGCGGCAAAACCGGGCTCGGAGTTGCCATTCCCCAGTGAAAGCCGCGGCCGGGAGCTTCGGCGGCCCTGGCAAAGGGCGAACCAATCATCACTCCATCCGCACCGCAAGCAATGCACTTGCAGATATCGCCGCCGGTAATTAAACCGCCGTCAGCAATCACCGACACGTATTTGCCAGTTTCGCGATAGTAGTCGTCCCGCGCGGCGGCGCAGTCTGCTACCGCTGTGGCTTGGGGAACGCCGACACCCAATACGCCTCTAGACGTGCAAGCAGCCCCCGGCCCAATGCCCACGAGAATGCCCGCAGCGCCGGTTTTCATTAAATTCAGGGCGACTTCGTAGGTGACGCAGTTGCCCAAAATTACTGGTATCGGCATCTCTTGACAGAATTGAGTTAAGTCTAGAGGCACGATCGACTCAGGGGAAAGGAAAGCTGTCGAGACTACAGTTGCTTGCACAAAAAATATATCGGCTCCCGATCCAGCAACTGTTGAGCCATATTTGCTCGCAGCGGCCGGTGTACCGCTGACGGCGGCAATCCCTCCTCCGGCTTTAATTTCTTTAATTCTGAGATCGATTAATTCTGGCTTGATGGGTTCGGCATAGAGTTGCTGCATCAGGGAAACAAATTCGTGGTTCCCCACACTCGCGATGCGCTCTAATATTGGCTGGGGATCGGCATAGCGGGTTTGAATTCCTTCTAGGTTGAGCACCCCCATTGCTCCCAATTCCGACAGCAAAATCGCCATGCGGACATCGACTACTCCATCCATTGCGCTGGCGATAATCGGGATTTCTCGATCGATCCCGCCAATCTGCCACTTGGTATCTGCCAAACTCGGATCGAGGGTGCGCTGTCCTGGTACGAGCGCGATTTCATCTATGCCGTAAGCTCGGCGAGCACTTTTGCCCCGCCCAATTTCAATATTCACGCTGTTTCTCTTCCACAATGTATTTAAATTAGAGTAACAAAATCGTAGCCTGTCGGCAGGTAGCGATCGCGCGAATCAGTTTAAAAAGCCCGATCTCGATCGGATTTTATGAAATCGAAAGGCGTACTTTTCCTCAGCAACAACCACGGGGAAGACGCGATTAACTGTCAAATTCTCAAAGCTTGGAGAGCATCTGACCCGGATGTTGATGGTTCGAGGATGCCGGTTGTCGGTGACGGGGCTGCTTACAGCCGATCGACCGTGCCAATTATTGGGTCTACCAGTAAAATGCCGTCAGGCGGCGTTTTTTACATGAATCCGCTGTTTTTGCTCAAAGATATTGGGGTCGGCCTGATTGCTGTCACGAAAGCAGCAATTGCACGCTGTTTGGACGCATTCGCGCCGCTGCGATTTGGTGGTGGCGACTGGGGATATTGTCGCGGAGGCGATCGCCCATGCCAGCAACCGCCCCTATATAATTTTTCTCTCCGCTCATTCTAGTTATTACCAAGGGCGAGTCGATGTGGGTTTAATCTTGTTGCAGTTGCTTTGCTCCGAGAAATGTCTGGCTGTTTTTACGTGGCAAACTATCTTTAATCCCAAATCCGGGCTTGCGTTTTAGTCCCCTCCCCGGGAAACAGGTAGTGTGTGACACTTTTCCCTGCACCAAAAGCCCATCAGCTCATTAAGGTCGTGTATTTTGTTCTATACGACTTAGAAGGTCAACGATCGCTATCAGTGCTTGAGTAACAACGTAAATCATCCCACAGCCAATGCTTAATTGTAACAACAAAAAAAGAAGTGCTACAACTGCTAAAGGACTCTGTTGGAACACACCTCCAGCAAAAGCAAAAATCAAAAAACCCAACAAAACTACAACGAAGTAGCCGAGATACTGAATTCTTTTTAGGATTAGAATAAATCGGCTATACAGTCTGACTGGATTAGAGTTAGTTTGTCCCATTTTTGTCACCCAGCTAATTTCTTTTGATCTGGTCTATTTTTTCAGCAACTCAGAAACAGTCTTAAATGCGTAACCTTTTGACTGCAAAGTCTTGACGATCGCCTGCGTTGCTGCTAGTGTTTTAGACCGATCGCCCCCGCCGTCGTGCATCAGCACAATCGAACCCGATCGCACATTGTCAATCACCCGATTTGCGATATCTTCCGCCGTGAGTGTGTTTTCATAATCTAGGGAATCCACATCCCACATAATCAGTTTTTTGTGCATTTGGGATAGCAAATAAGACAAAACTACAAATCGGCCGGCGACCAAAAGGCGGCCGAAAACTGATACTGTCTTGCTTCACCCCCAATTCCTGCAAAAGTTTGTCCGTTTTTTAAATTTCAGACAGCAAAAATTCCCGGGTTTAAACATCATATCTGTGTGATATAGCAATCCTAAATCATTTGTGAATTTCTTACTCCCTCCCCTTTGTAAGGGGAGGGCTGGGGTGGGGTAAAAAATTTACGACTCCTGCAAGGATCGCTATAGTAGGAATAGTTTGCCAACTCATGTCCCCTCGCGACAATCATTGGCACGATTTCTGGATGTTTCTCAATATTGCGACCGATTTCAAAAAAAGTTGCTTTCACTTGATAGCGGTCTAAGATATCTAAAAGCAGATTTGTAGAGGGAGGAGAAGGGCCGTCGTCGTAGGTGAGGGCAACAACTTTCACTTCGGTACCGGCGCGCTTGATGCCGAAATAATTCTGAACTTTAGTAACTTTAATCAATAGCGATACTGCGAAAAATAACGCTAGGGTAAAAAGCAGAAACTTTGGGAAAATTTTACCTATTCGCATAGCTGCACCCACTCGAACGAGAATCAAAGTGGATTGTTGTCAGATTACCACAATTGGGAAACTGAATCCTTAAGCTATTTTATCATTAATTATTGTCCGTTCCTAGATTTTCTAGTTTTGGCGATCGCACAGTAGCTAGACGCTGCGCCAGTACGGTTGTACGCTACGTATAACATACTTGCGTAAGTTCTGAAAATTCAGACTATCTAAATTAGTCTTGACATTCTGCTGAATAAAAATGTTAGACTCGTAGAGAATCTTACCTACTCATACTTCATGCACATGAGAATGCCCGTTATGGATGGGTATGAAGCCACGAAACGCATTAAAGGCACCCTTAAAGGTCAAACTACTGCTGTTATTGCTATTACTGCTAGCCTGTGGGAAGAAGAAAAGGCAGTTATTGTATCGGCTAGTTGTGATAATTTTGTGCGAAAACCGTTCCACACAGAAGCCATCTTTGACATCATGGCTAAACATTTGGGAGTCGGTTATATTTATCAGGAGCAAGAGCTACCGTTTCCCCCTTCTAATGTGACAGGAGAACGGTTAAATTTCACTAATTTATTAGAACCGATGTCAATAAAATGGAGAGTAAAATTATATGAAGCAGCTATTGACGCGGATTCGGAATTAGTTTTTCAACTCCTTGAGGACATTCCTGAATCTGACGCTTTCGAGCTTCAAACTCTCAGGGGTTGGGTGAATAAGTTTCAGTTTGAAAAGATTCTCGATTTAACTGAACCATTAAGTTGGTGAATATTGATATTTTTTTTTAGGAATTACACAGGGGTGGTCAGAAACCGGGTTTTTTTACCATAATACTTGGTTACAGCCCCTAGATTCGCTAAAAAACCCGGTTTCTAGGCGTCGGATTGCGTAAGTCCTGTTTATCTGAGATGTTGCACCCTTCTCAAGAACAGGCTTTCCGGCCTGTTCCACAATAAACATTATTTCTTGTGCGGTGGGCCCCATAGCCCGCCCTTAAAAGCCTTATTGAGGATGGTGCAATATCTCAGGTTTATCCTATTTGATGATTGCAAGTGGCTGGTTCCGTTGCATCATTGACTTTAATGGCGAGTGTTTTAAGTCTGTAATATCGCGGATAGTAATTGAGCAACCGTCTCCCAATCTCACAGCAGTGAAATAATAGCATTTGCCAAGGTAATCACTTTCTAGATGAACCTCTCCTTCAAGCGATTCTCCAGTCTCAACAACCTCTACTAATAAATCAAACAATCCTGGTCTCAATTGATTGAGCAGTTTTTTCAGCACGGGTTCGCCAGCGAGTTCTGTTCGTTTTTTCCCTAAGAGTCTGGCAAATACAGGGTTAACTACCAAGCAGCTAAAATCTTCAATTTCTCCAGCGATATCTCCCCTCATTGCCTGCACTGCGGCTATTCCATCCAGAGATGAGTTTAGCAAATTTGCCAGCAGGGCGCGAGATTGGTAGGCAATTTCGGCGGTTTGCTGGTGTCGCTCAATTGCTTCTTTAAGCTGGCGTTTTTGGTGCTGGATAGTGACATGAGTTGCGAGGCGCACTAGCACTTCTTCCGGCTCAAAAGGTTTAGAAATGTAGTCAACCCCCCCTACCTTAAAAGCTTTAACTTTATCAAATACTTGGTCAAGTGCGCTTAAGAAAATAATGGGAATTTCTGAGGTGTTTTCATCGGATTTGATGGCTTCGCAGACTTGATAGCCGTCCATGTCTGGCATTTTAATATCCAGCAACAGAGCATCGGGGGGATGATTGCGGACAGTCCTCAAGGCCATCGTACCATTGGTGACGCAGCGAACTTTATACCCCTCCTTAGTGAGAATTTTTGCTAGAAAACACCGATTTTCTAGGAGGTCATCAACAATTAAAATGTTGCCTTTTGGAGTTCCTAATTCATTGATATCACTTTCTCCTACCGAAGCCATCGCCATAGGTTCGCCTTCGACTTCGGCCTCGGCGATATCAGTTGTGGTGCTTTGCTTCTCTAGCAGAGAGCGGAAGTTATTTTTAGTAACTTTTTCCCCCATTACGTCTGAAATGCGGTGCCAGAGGATGGAAGATGAATCTTTGATATGTCCTATGCTGAGGTACAAGCTGTCAGCAACAGCACTATAAGTTGCGTTTTTCCAAGCAGCTTTTAAGATTTCTTTTTCAAGCAAAGTTAAGGTTTTACCGCTCTTGGATTCTAAGGCTGATGCGATAAGTTCTAGGCTTTCTTCAAAACTCATATAACAATCAATCTCATCGGGTAAGGTTTTTCCTGCTTTGCACCCTAATTTTGAGTTATGCACCGTAGTGTTGATGGTAGGCGATACTGCCTTGACGGTTGCTCTACAAAAAATATTAATTATATTAATAATAGCATACAACCTGCTTTACTCGGGTCTGACCACGGGGTCGGTAGTGACTGCTTGGTGAATTTCTAGGTGGTGGATGGTAGCAGACCGATCGCCATTTTAGCTGTAAGGTTATCACTGTAAAGGTTTTGTATATAGTATACTTTGTGAGCAGACACAAATTTATTAGAGATCCGACTTTTCCGACTTTACGATCCGACTTTTCCGACTTGCTTTATGCCGATCCGGGAAACATACTATTGAATAGCATCTACTAAAAAACAGAGAACAGTACCAGTCAAGCTGTGGCTCTGCTCCCTCTCAAGATAGATAGTAGCATCATTCAGGTTATCTATCTGAATGTAGACTCTGCGGGTAGCAGTGGTCTTACCTAGTAAGAAGTTCTTTGAGAGAACTATTTTAACCAGCCAATCAATCGGTTTGCTCAATGAGCTGACCTCGATCTGATTTTTTAAGCTGAGTTCCTCGCTGCAAAGCAGACAAACTGCCAAAATAGCAGCTAATTTTCTGTGGAAATTTATAGCCTTTTGAAGGATACATTGTTTCATTTATGGTTCATTTATGAACCACTTAATAGTGTCGGCAAAATTAGATTATTTACGGATTCTCTACCGAGGGGGGCGCTCTGTTTTCCGTTCCTTTTGCTTAATTTTGCTGAGTCGGGGTGATTCATGAATCACCCTGACAACAATAAACCTTGAATATTGCCTTTCAATTAATTAATTGGCTCAGTGAAATTATGATGGTGCCAGCCACTACTAACCACATCCTAACCGGAACAGAAGAACACGAACTCTTACAACGCCTTGCCGCCGGCGAAATTAATGCCTTCTGGCAAATCTTCCAACAGCACCGAGACTACCTGTTTCGTTGCTGTCTCAAGTGGATGAACGGCAACTCAACCGAAGCGGAAGACCTGCTGAGTCAGGCGATGGTCAAAGCCTGGGAAAAGGCGCAAAAGTACGCGGGAAAAATCGAGAATTTCAAATGTTGGCTAACGACGCTGACTCGTAATTTCTGGATCGATCTAACACGCCGCCGAGGTGCGAATCAAGTGGAGGATATAGAAGTGTACGCGGATCGAAACGAGCTAGGACTGGTTTCTGTTGACGAGACACCAGCAAGCGCCTTGGATTGTGACGAGAAAAAGAGGGTCATTCGCGGCGCTATTGATAAGTTACCGACCAAGATGCGCGAGACGTTTATCCTGCATTTTTATGAAGAACTGTCTCATCAAGAGATAGCGGAACGGCAAAATATTACCTACCAGAATGTCTGCAAGCGCATCTCCCAGGCGCGGGCAATTCTGCGAGAAGAGTTGCGGGGATATTTTATCGGGGAGGATGGGACAAAAACGGAATTGGCGGTGACATCGGCGGTAACGGAGCCAGCAATTGAGGAAATGTCTGAGGGGAATGCGGAAGTTGAAGCGATTGTGGGGGAGTCGGTGACGTTATCTGTTGCGATCGCGGAAGTGAAGAGTGTTGGGGGTGAGGAATCACCTTTTGTAGCGGTATTTGTGGAGCATTCTGAGTCGGATTCTGTTGCGGCGACTTCTGGGGGGAGGTTGGAGGAATTTAATGCGATCGGGAAGCAGATAGTAGGGGCAGTCCCCCGGTGGCTGTCCAGTTTCGGGGGTTCACAACTGTTTTATGGTAAAAGAAAATTGGTGTTGGGGAAAGTTGCGGGAGAATTTGTGCTTGTGCGATCGTCCCCTTCTCCTCCTTTGTATTGTTTTCCCTATTTTCAATCGTTTGTTAAGAGTCTGTCGGGGATGAAGATGAGGGTTCGCTTCTTTTGAGTCAAACTTCCTCAAATTAGCCTTACCCCAAGATGCGATCGCAGTTTGGCTAGCCTTTGATGTGGTTTTGTTACTGAAGCCAGACCATAACTCGCAAAATTCAGAAGTTGTCCTCTGGAATCGTCTTGCTTATTGAATCTGACAAACGAGAAGATGTAATAGTATGCTTAAAAAGGTAAGAATGGCAATGCAAAACGGTGCAGTGATAATACTGGCTATCATCCTAGCAATGCTAGTGGGAGGTGAAAAAGTGCAAGCCCAGTCAGTGCCAACTTGTGATGCACTAACCCTATTAGGAAATGCCGTAGCGCAAAAAGTATGCACGCAATGGTCTCCCCCCAACCAGAACCTATCAGTATGTAGGTTTAATAACCCGGAAAGCCCAAGAGATGTCCACAGTACATTCAATAACACTACAGCCCTGCATATAACGGTAAGGGAAGGAACTTCCGAAGGAAAAAGCAACTTGACAGGAAGATGGCCTCAAACCACCCACCTGCGATTGGAAATAGCAGCAAGCCAACCGCATCTAATTAATGGAACATATATACAACAGTTCGTGGACATCCTAAATAAAGTGAAGATGAGCCAGGATCAAAGCCAACTAAATTGCAAATATGCCTGGACGCAGAACACCGCCACCATCGACCCGACGTATGTGACGGGATATGTAAGCAAGTGCCAACAATATAACTGCAACTAGGTTTATTGGAATTGAGATAAATTTGAAGATGTGGAAAGAGCGATCACTTATATTCATCAAGGAAGTGCGATCGCTTATCTTTTTTTTGGAAGGCGGTCGCTTTTTGGTTGAGACGGAGATGAAGGGCGATCGCTTATCTTTTTTGTGGAAGGCGATCGTAGTTAGTAGAGTTTGAGGTAAATAGGCGAGCCCCCTTTGAATTCCACTCCGGCGATCCCCCCCCTTGCTTGTATCTGCTGAAGATACGAAAAGCTTCTCGTTTTTAAGACTGGTTTCAGAGTGTGCGTCAAGTTAAGAAAAAAACCGCTAACTACAAAAAATCAGAAATTGACAAGCTGAAACGTCTTATAAGCAGAAGACAGGAAAAAGAAAAACTTAATCTTGTCTCCGGTTCAATAGCGACGAAAAGTTGGCTTGTTCCCAACTAGGCGAGAACAAGCATTCCCTCTGTCAGCAGGTGTTGCATCATTCCGAGCTAAAAGCCTAGAAAATCTTTAATCTTACCTAGATGGAGAAATACAAATGGACATTTTAATTCAAAATGAGATGAGGCAACCAATAGCAGTGGGAGTAACGCAAGCTCAACTTAACGCTCCTATTTTGCAGGCGACTAATTTGGATCCCGCTAACTTGATCCAACAAGGTGTTGATTATCAAGTAGGACCTGATAATCTTCAAGGTCCATTTATACCACGTGCATGTACTGCTTTAAATCGTGACGCTGGTACTGCTACTTTTACTCGCCTCAATTTTATGGAGAATGTAACAAAGATTGCAACAGAGGCTCCAATTGATACATTAGATGTTGTTGCCCAGAGGTACTACAATCAGAGTCACGCTAAGTCCGTGCGTATGACGGAAGTCCGCAGCCTATTCAGATATCATGAAGAACCCACTCTAAAAGCGGCAAATGACAACGAGCCGAGTCCTGGGAACATTATGGACATTATTGAGAAGGCAAAAAAAGTTCCTGCCGCTACAAGCATTGCAGCTGTGCCTTCAGATGTTAGCCAAAGTGACCTGCAAAATCTTCAGGATATTTCGCTTCTTGACACCTATGTGTCAGTCTATAGTTCCGCATACATGTATAAGTCCCATCCCAAACCTTATGACATCACAAAGCCAGATGAAGCTGCTGCCTTCACTAAAGATTTAGCCAATGCACGTTTTCTCGTAATTACAAAGGGGCTACCAGGGCTTCTGATAGCGGGACAGTCGTCGCAACAAAGCTTCTCAAAGACTACAATCTCCGCTGACTTACACCTGGAATTCCTGAATGAAATTTTCGGCTCATTTGGATTCTCGCCTTCTGCCCTAAAACAGCTTGACGGCGTAATGACCAATATCATCAAGAATCTAGGTACACTTAAACTAGGCTGGTCAGAACAGTCAGAAACTTTAGATCACTTGATCTCAACGTACTTTTTTGAAGAAGTACCGGGATTAGGTATAAAGGTTCCAAGAATACGCTTGTTCTATCTGCACATCGATCAGAGTTCTTGGAAAGCCTCAGTTGGTAAGTCCTCTGTAGGCCGCTTTAAATTCAATATGAACTATGCGGACTATACATTCACAATGAGCTTAACTGAGATGCCTGACATGCGTGAACCAATCAAAGCTTATATCAAGGAGGCGACCAAGAAAAACTTAGAGGATATCCAGAAACTGGTAGCTATGGATGCCGTATCAAAAGGCTGAAATTGACTGTCATTAAGAGTTAATAACTGCCCTCAATTGAGGCTTACCTAACTTTTGTCATTGTGTTGACATCTGGAACCTGGCTGATGGCAGTGTCAATCGAGTCATCTCTTTACCCATTGGTATTTGCTTTGAACCCACATTCCGCACCTTCAACTGTCACATCGATATACAATAGATTGAAAGGCTTACTAAGCAAGGGTTTCAGACTTTTATGTATCAAACCTTTACCCGGTCATTTATTCTCAATAGCTAATAAATCTTGAGAATATCTTGGAGCCTGATTCGTACAACCCCGATTGTTTTGTTGCCAAAAAAACAGTGTGCCAGTTCTGGGTGCGGAATGTAGGTTTGAATAAAGTCTGCACGCATCGAAATTTGTAGGCTGGAAATCTTTCATCGGTCGTTAATTTATGCAGACATTCTTGTTAACACACTTCATAATCGACTAAAAAATTGAATCAAACGAATAAGGAGCGTTATGACAGACATTCCAATCAATACATTAGATGTTGTTGCCCAGAGGTACTACAATCAGAGTCACGCTAAGTCCTTACGCATGGGGGAAGTCCGCAGCCTATTCAGATACTATGAAGAACCCACTCTAAAATTGGAAAATAACAACGAGCCGAGTCCTGGGGACATTATGGACATTATTGAGAATGCAAAAAAAACTCATGCTATTACGAGTATTTTAGTTCTGCCTTCAGATATTAGTCAGTATGACCTGCAAAATCTTCAGGACATTTCGCTTCTTGACACCTATACATTAGTTTATAGTGCCGCATACATTTATAAAGACAATCCTAAAGGTTTTGACATCACAACACTAGATGGAGTCGCAAACTTCAATCAAGCTTTAGCCAATGCACGTTTTCTCGTAATTACAAAGGGACTATCAGGGCTTCTGAGGGCAGGGGAGACATCGCAACAAAGCTTCTCGAAGAGTACAACCACTGCCGACTTACACCTAGAATTCCTTAAGGAAATTTTCGGGTCGTTTAGATTCTCGGCTTCTGCCCTGAAACAGCTTGACGGCATAATGACCAATATCATCAAGGACTTAGGTTCACTTAAAGCAGTCTGGTCAGATCAGTCGCCAACTTTAGAACACTTGATCTTAACGTACTTTTTTGAAGAGATAAAGGGGTTAGGTATAAAAGTTCCAAAAGTACGCTTGTTCTATCTGCACATCGATCAGAGTTCTTGGAAAGCCTTGACCGATAAGCCCTCTGTGGAACATTTTAAATTCAATATGAACTATGCGGACTATACATTCGCAATAGATTTAACTCATATGCCTGATATGCGTGAAGGAATCAAAGCTTACATCGAGGACGCGACCAATAAAAAACTAGAAGATATCCAGAAACTGGTAGCTATGGATGCCATAACAAACTTTTTTTAAATTGACACAACGTTGAATAAACAGAGAGCGCGATTCCCTACGGGATAGCTTCGCCTCACGCACTCCACCTACCCCAAATCGCTAACAATGACTCAAAATACATCAGAAAACATGAATACCTCGAAAAAAGAACCGATCGCTATTATCGGTATGAGTTGCCGCTTCCCTGGCGGTGCCAACAGCCCAGAAGCCTTCTGGAAAATGCTGCGAGATGGCGTAGACGCTATTACCGAGGTGCCAGAAGACCGCTAGAACTTGGATAATTTCTATGACCCAGAGGGGCCAAACCGGGCAAAATCCGAACCCGCTGGGGCGGCTTCGTAGATAAAATAGACGAATTTGATGCGGAATTTTTCGGGATTTCACCGCGAGAAGCCTCTTGCATGGACCTGCAGCAACGGCTGCTGCTGGAGGTAGCTTGGGAGGCGCTGGAAGATGGGGGGCAGATGCCGGAAAATCTGGCCGGGTCAAAAATAGCAGTATCGCCCTAAAAGCGCGTGAAGCGTTTGCGGAGCGTCCCTCCACCGTACCGGAGAAATCCGACTAGCTATCGGGCTTCTTAATCGACTGCATCATTCACCAATTGCCTGGTACAATCGTCTAACTAATAGCAGGGTACAGCACCGACTATAGCTCCGGCTGTAGCAGGGGCGATCGTTTATCGTAACGCTAGCCAATTGACCGCAGAAGCTATCTATTTCCCGGATTATGGCTGTGACTAACTTTAACGAAAGCACCTATCGGCAAGACCACCCAGACGAAGAACAGCAACTATGACAGTGCCTTGCCGTCGGTGAAAACCGTGCCTTCTGGCCCTTATTCCCACACCACCGAGACTACCACCTATTACATTTTTCTTGAATGTTCTTCCAGCAAGCTGTTCAGCGGAGAGTGGCCGATAATTAGCTGGAAATTGTTGTGCGAAATTTTATGGCAATTATCTAGAGGATATTAGAGCGATGAAACCTTCCCAAAAACTGTCTTTGATTCTGACTTTTACCATGTCATTTTTAGCCGCTGGTTATTCTCAATTATTAGGGGCTAATAGTCTGCAAAGCCGAGAAAATCATTTGTCCGCTGTCTCAAGTAAATCCGACTCAAAAGACGGTTCATCATCCGAGCAAGATGTATGGGTTTGGAAGTACATAAAAGGCAAAGTGATAACAGACGAAAAGGGTCAAAAAATAAATAGTTATAATTATCTACAGCGCGAGTTTGATCGGGCTGTTGAAAAAACTATAAAATTAGATATACCTACTGTAAAAGTCTTGTCATTGGACGAAAAAAATGGCGGTATAGAAACCCGAATTAATAATAAACGTGAAAAAGAAATTCTCATGGTTACATGGACGAATAAAAAATATTATCCAGCTCTTAAAGATGGGAAACCTGAGACCAAAGAATTAGACCGATTAACTTGGGTAACAGCAAAGCCTCAAGTCTACAGTTTTTGCAATCAAACTTCAGGCATAGGTGGCAACCTTAGTCATCTCACGCGCGAAATGATGTTGGATCTAAGATTGACGCAGTATTTGGGCTTAAAACCACAAGTACCTAAAAATAACCAAAAAGACAAAGACTCTTTTGTAGAAATGTGGGTAAAAGCAAAAGATTTAAAGAGACCCTGTAGCAATGAAAGCATTGATACGAAGGAGTGTAGTAACAGCGGTACTAAGAAAATGCAACAAGTTAGAAAGAAATTTTTGGGTGATAGTGAAAATAATTATCCTTTTACAGGCTTAGGTTATACCTATGACTGGGGTAAGCCGTCTCCTGTGGGACCTAGCGAGTTTGTTATTGAAGCAAGCAAAGATGAGCTAGTAGAAGTAGAAGTTGTTTCAGTATACAGCACTAAAGACTACTGCAAAAACAATAAAATCTCCGCTCGTGAATAGAAGAGAGCTTTAGATAAGGTAGAGCTATCACCCGAACTCCAGGAGAAACGAAAAAATCGTCTCTAGATCTAAAAATTCAGAGATTGACCTCGGCGATAGTCTTAAAGAAAATGTAGGGACGAAAGGCGTCAAATCAAATTTCGCAGCCAATCCAAATTCTACTCCCTGGATGTAAGCTGTCAGGAACACCATTCCCCCTGCCCACTCCCCCAACTGAAAGTGTAGCAGGCTTTCATCGAGTCGGTTTCCAGAAAGTGCGATGCCAGAATGCCTTTACGCGATCGCTCGATGCCGTGGCGGTGGTGTTTAAAGATCAGCAACTCACTTACCGCGAGTTGAACGCCAAAGCCAATCAACTGGCGCACTATCTGCAAAAATTGGGTGTCAAACCGGAGGTGCTCGTTGGCATCTGTGTGCAGCGTTCCTTAGAAATGGTGGTGGAACTGCTGGGTATTCTCAAAGCCGATCGAGCTTACGTGCCCCTAGACCCCGCCTTCCCCAAACAGCGACTCGCTGCTATGCTGGAGGACTCTCAGGTGCCGGTTCTTGTAACAAGCTCGACTTAGTTGACGGACTTCTCACTCGCCAGACGGATGTGGTTTGTTTGGAGACAGACTGGGAGACGATCGCTCGCGAAAGCGAGGAAAACCCGGTGAGTGTGGTGAGGGCTGAACATCTGGTTTATGTAATTTACACCTGTGGCTCCACCGGCACCCCCAAAAAAGTCGCGATCGAACACCGGCAGCTTCTCAATTACCTCCACAGCATCCAGCAAACACTCAACGTGCCAAATGCGAGTTTTGCCACCGTTTCTACCTTCGCCGCCGACTTGGGCAACACCGTAATTTTTCCCGCATTATGTGGGGGTGGGTGCCTGCATATCATCTCCCAAGACAGGGCAACCGATCCTAAAGCGCTAGCAGAATATTTTCGCCAGCAGGCGATCGACTGGCTGAAAATCGTTCCCTCTCACCTGAAAGCATTCCTCGCCCAAACCGCATCAAGTTTGCCTAGCAAGCGGTTAATCTGGGGTGGGGAAGCGCTGAGCTGGGAGTTAGTCGAGAAAGTGTGGGAATACGCGCCAGACTGCCTTATTTTAAATCACTAGGGGCCAACACTACTCTTCCTGCCCTGATTGAAGCAGCGCCTCCTCGAGCAAATCTGTTAGTTTGAGCGTAAGAGCCCACTGGTTCAAGTAAGCTCGATCGAGTCCTTCCCCTTGCACCTTCAAAACCCCCAACACATCCCTCCACTGTTTTTGAGAACGGCGGGGAGTTAGTTTGTACCAACTGAGTTTTTGTAGGACAATATCTTCCGGCGAATAAATGTAGATTCCCTCTTCTGTTAAGCCGCTAACAGCGTGAAGCTGACGGCGACTCATCACCGAAGCGGAAAAAGGGTCATCGCTGCCCATCACAAAAATGTGCGCTTTCTCCAGAGAAGGCAAATAGATGACATTGAACGATGATTCGCGGGGTGCTGTTCTTGACTTAGCAATCGCTTCCATCACAGCCGACTCGCTGATGTAAAACTCACCTGACATGACATCAATTAACTGAGGTGCTATTCGCGCCTCCAGGTCAATTACTAAGTCCAAATCTTGCGTAGATCTGTTTTCTCCCAGCAGCGAACTTGCCACCGAACCTCCCACCACATAGGGAATATTCAGCGGTAGCAAGATACTGGCTATTTTTTGCGCTAACTCAATCGGATCTGCAATCACGAGCTTCTCCCAATCTTTGCTATTTGATAAAACTTCTATCCACTCAGCACCCAAGCACCTTTTAATAAATTATTGCCGAACTTTTGCCTTGGTAAGATTGGGATACTGGCTCTCTATTCCTAATATTGCCAGCTTTCGTACCGCTCGATTGAAAGCGCAAGTCCGCTGTACTTTTTGTTGGGGCGTTAACTGTCGCAATAGCTGAAACATCAGCACATCCGCCTCAATGCTGGTATCAATAGATTGCGGCTTGTATCCTGACTTGACTGTGACTGTTGATATTGGCGGCACGGTTAAATCGAGTGAAACTGCATATATTGCACAATTATATTATAGGTGACGACAAAGAGTGTACTCCGTTTGCCAAAATTCCTAAGATTTTATTGACATCTTTCAGATAATACTCTGTCGCGTCAACTCTGAGTTGCTTTTCTTCTAATTGTAAAAACCTCCAAATATTTCCGGAAGTAACTGCTCCTAAAATTACTGGGATTGGGTTTCCCTCCCGTTCGTTAAAAACTTGAGCAGCTAACATTTCTGAAGTACACTGACCTAACCCTCCTACAATATTTTCCTTTTTAGCCTCTACCAAAATAATGACCGGAGATTTAACAAATAACTGTTCTGTAGAATTACTGATTATATAGTCGCAGGTTCCGTTTAATCCCCGTTCATAATCCACATTAAAATCCACTCCCGAAAATAAACTAATTTTCGAGTAAGCCAGTTTTCTGAAATCCAGCAATATCGGCGCAATAATCATTTCCGACCGTGCTTTTTCTGTATTAATTTTTAATGCCAGTTGTGCATGGTCTGCTAAAAAATCAGTGAGTAAAATACTAGGCTCTAACTCAGGAACAGTGGCAAAAATATCTAAATCTTCTGAAATAGTCAAATCAAAATTCTTTTGCACTTTTTCTAAAGTAAAATCACTGTAAGCCATTTGATTTTTCTCCCTTTTCTAGGTGTAATGGTAGCGCTTGCCTGACATTCCCAACGTTTGAAGGAGTAGTCTTTTTTGGGAAACCTCTTCGGGTCAAGCAAGCTTGAGAAGATTTTAGCGCTTCCTGCGAACAAACCTGACTCAACGGAGTACCCTTAGACCGCAGGCTTCTTTTTCCCTCGACGCCAGGGCTTTTTTGATTAATTTTTGCACCTGCACGGCGCCGCCGCTTGACTGCTACCTAGCGTCTTTTTTTTGTTAGTCCCTGCCTTTTTAACTCTCGACAGATGATACTAGAACTGATCCAGCGTACTTGCGTAAATCCTGTTCAACATATAGCAATCATAAATGAGTCGTAAATTTTTTACCCCACCCCAACCCTCCCCGAACCCGCGGTTCGGGAGTAAGAAATTCACAAATGATTTAGGATTGCTATAGTTACAGCAAATTGCAATCAGATGTACCACAATAATGGTAAAGTAGAGAGGTAATAAAAAAAATTATAGAGATGGCAGCAGCATATTCCATAGACTTAAGAAAAAAAATCCTCAGTGCATGGCAAAAC
>Ga0247774_1000493_pt1 | contig 19416 bp, 15 predicted proteins | sample UWRJL001104B6_FD_179933 | JGI IMG/M metagenome (GOLD analysis project Ga0247774, IMG submission 179933) | Plant litter microbial communities from Arlington Agricultural Research Station in Wisconsin, United States - UWRJ-L001-104B-6 | ecosystem: Environmental > Terrestrial > Plant litter >... | reverse complement strand
GGCGAGGTCTTTGAGCCTAAGCCAGACTAGAATAGCGCACCCAATATGATTTCTTTGAATCCGGGCTTTTCTGCACTGGCACTTGGAAACTCCAGTCAGTTGTTTCAGTTCTCTGTGAAACTCCTCAATTTTCCATCGATTGGCGCACACATCTTTAACGTCATCCGTAGAAGACTGAGAAATATCATTGGTACCGACATATTCCGTGTCGCCGTTAGAGGCAACTACCCGGAATAATTTCACTTTTTTTAGATTAGGAAACCCTTTGACTTTTACGATTTTTCCTGACTCATTTTCTTGATCGCTCCAGCTCAATCTTTCAATTCGTTTGTACTTTTCTACCCCGACTGTATCATCAACTAATCGATTTTTTTTAGCGGAAAGTAGTAAAACTTACTCAAGCTATCAATTAACAGCATTAAATCTTTGGTCGCATACCAACTATCCATCAAAACGCCCCAAAAAGGCAATTGCTTGCGATCGAGTATACCTTTGAGCATATCTTCTACATGGTCGAGTTTGGTCTTTCCGTCTCCATCAGGGTCATAAATGCGGTAATCCACTATCCAAAAAAGCCCTTTTTTTGGATTGACATAGATGCAAGTATAGCGGTTATCAAAAAAGTGAGGTATGCCTTATGCCCTATGCCCTATGCCCTATGCCCTATGCCCTATGCCCTATGCCCTATGCCCATGAGTACCTCATCTTTCGCTCGAAAGGCTATAACTAGACCAATTCCTCGAATCACCCGTTTTTCATTCCCACTATATTGTCGGCGAGTCAGCTCTATTTTGGGGGCGAATCTTTTATCAATAACTGTGTCGTCAAATAGAAGATAACCTCCTTCATCAGTTTGGATAACCAGCTTAACTTGCTCCCAAAGCATCCGGGAAGTGATTTTTTCAGTTTTTAAGAATAAATTAATAGTATCGTGGCTGCACCGCTTGAGATGGTCAGCCAGATTGGTCACGGTATAATTAATTTGACTACTGAGTAAATATTGACAATAGTCAAGGGTAGTAAATTTCATACGCAATCGAGTTTTCGGCTCGTTTACTATTTGACAGCCAAGCTTTTCTCTTAATTCCCCTCCATCCATAAAAAAATTTTATAAAAAACATAAAAAATATAAAATCTAGCAATAGTTCAGGCGATTTTCTAGCGAGGGGTAGCGTCAGGAATCGCTCTACTTAGTCTGGGAAGAGGGTACGCTATATATAGCCTTCGTGCGTAAGTCCTGACGCTATGTAAACGATGTAACGTGTCCAGATGCTCTCTATTGGCTGACTTAAGCCTATTTACATACTGTTACATTATTCGGTTTAATTCCGCCTACCTACTTACCTGCAAATGTGAGATGCACCCAATCCGCTGTACATTAAGTTTTTTAAACAAACCACACTTTTACTCACGATGAATGAAAGAATGTTCTCCAAGTCTAAATAGTGTATGTGGAGGACAAAAACTTCAATGTTTACACCTGACAAGATAGCGTCGACTATCGCTCTACTTGCTTACGTTGACCCTAAGAGTGAATTCGGGCAGTTATTGAAGCATGTTATCGAGCTTCAAGTCAATCCGCACGATCTTATGGTTGAGAAGGAGGACTTTTCAGCTCAAATGGAGAAAATGCTCCGAAAGGCGATTATGGCTGATGGCGTAATTAGCGACGCCGAGAAGCCTGTTATCGACTTTTTCGACCAGCTCAAAGCCGATCCAGCCAAACAAGAACGTCTATCAAGTGACATAATGAAGCTGGTTCACGGGGTTAGTGGATAGCTCCTTGGTGTAGCCAAGATGTTTCAGTATCGAGTCAGGCAACTAAATTACCCAAATTTTAGTTCGAGGCGACTGAGCTAAAATGCCTGTTGCAGATTAATTACCTTTTTGCAATCAAATTCTGAGGAGATGATCATGACAGTTTTGTTGAATGAAAACCTGCAAGCAGAGTTAATCGAACGTGCAGCTAAAGATCCCGAGTTTGCCTCTCAACTCCGGGAAAATCCGAAACACACCCTGTCGGCTTTTCTGAACCTAGAGTTACCTGAAGATTTAGAGGTCTCAATCCACCAAGACTCTCGCGACGCTTTGCATATCGTTTTACCCACTATCGAAAACCCCAATTCCGAAACGGAGTTTGACGATATGGTAGTAGCTGACTGTACTTGGGGAGCTAACTGCGGGTAAGCTAAGAGGCTGTTTCTAAAATTGCCAGTTTAAACAAGGCAGGAAGCAGAAGTCTGGTTTAGATGGGGATTTAAACAGGCATCTAACCGAAGACCGCCAATCTAAGATTTTGGCGGGGGACTCTAACCCGATTGGGCAAGGCAAGAAGGCTTTATTTTCAGCTCAAAATTTTCCTTCTTGCCTCCTGCCTTCTGCCTCGCCCAAAGGGCGGTTAATCAGCCCTCTCAAAAACAAGTTGAGAGGGCTGCTAATTAGGTGTCTAAGATAGAAACCCACATTCCGCACCCTCAACTGTCACAATTGGTTTTTACCTGTTTTTATCCAGCAATAGAGCTATAAATTATACCTTTCGACCGTACATTAACTGACAAAAAACTTTTAAAGGCATAATTTATTACTTTAACAATAGACTTTTCTGCGTAATAATTATTATGCTTGGTGACACCCCAGGGTGCGGAATGTGGGTTAAAACATTGTTCTTTGACTTAAGCCCAAAACAACCATGAAGGTAGATGCTCCGCCTCCAACGCTCAAACATTACTTCCATCTGTTGAAGTCTCACATTGACCCCGTTTTGCTACCCGATGAGGTTTTTGCCGCAATCGAGCAAGTTGCCTCTCCATTTCCCGACTATATCTGTAACTTTTTTGGCTTTGAATGTCGTTTGAGCGATCGCTCTCAACGGTCGGACTTTGCGTTAAATTTAACGGTGCGAGGGGGCGAAGAGTTAGCTAATTTAGCGTCGGCGCGAGATCTGATGGTCTACCGTCAGACTCCAGAATGGGAGCGTGTCACTTATTTTTTGCAAGAGTGGGGACGGACTAACGAAACTCCCTTCGCTGATGTCAACTGCGTCTGGTTGGAATTCGATATTGAGTCTGCGATGCCAAATCAAGTAGCACCGGGATTGATCTTATTTGGCTACTGGCTCGATACCAACGAAATCAAAATGGTTGTTCGTCGTCCCTTAAATTGGCTCACCAAAAAGGCCCTACCCATCCTGCGGGGTGAAACACTACCTCCAGGGTTGGAAGAGAATATTTTGAGATGTATTGAACAAGCTTCAGTCTATACAGATTACTTTCAAGTGGGTGTCATGCTTTCGCGCCAAGTGGATGCGGTGAGGTTGTGTCTGTTTAAGATTGAGCCAGATCAAATTCTCGATTATTTAGCCACGATTGGCTGGTCCGGTGCAGAACAGCAACTAGAAAAAACGATCGCTGATTTTTCCGGTTTGGTGGATTACGTCTGTCTCCATATCGACATCGGCCGGGAGTCAATTTATCCACGTGTGGGATTAGAACTGCTCTACAATAACTTGCAGCCGTGGAAACGGCAGCCCCATCGTGAACCCCGATGGTATTCGTTATTCGATCGCTTAGTGGAACAAGGGGTTTGTCTCCCATCCAAACGAGAGGCAATTCTCGCCTGGCCGGGATATAGTCGGATCGAGTCAGCAGTCACTCCAGGGATTCTCCTGCGAGGCTTACAGCACATCAAGATAGTCTGTACCCCCAATGAACCACTAGAAGCCAAAGCTTACTTCGGAGCGACTTTCACTCCTCTATCTGTTGGTTCTCTAGAAGAAGAAATGAAAGCACCCCGAGAACATACTGTCGTTCATACAACAAAGAGTCCGGTGGAGCGAGCCATCGATCGCGCCTTAGTGTTTCTGTTACTCTCCCGAGACGATCGCGGCTGGTGGAAAGACTTCTTCCTACCTGCAGGTGCAAGTGACGCTTGGGTAACTGGATATGTGGGAACCGTACTGGCTGGACTGGAAAACCACCACGCCAAAAATGCAGCAGAAAAAGCCTGGACGCTTTTAGCCCAACAACGCCCCGACGATGGGTGGGGATACCACGCTGAAGTCACCACCGATGCCGATTCAACCCTATGGGGGTTGCAACTCGCCCAAGCCCTCGGACGGGAGAGTGAGGAGTCCGCCCAAAAGGGTCGCCGATTTCTGGGCCGATACCCGAACCCCGATGGCGGGGTCGCCACCTACACACAAGATACAGCCATCCGCAACTATGTCAATATGCCACGGGGATTAGTCTCCTTTGACGGTTGGTGTCATTCTCATACTTGCGTTACGGCAGCGGCGGCATCCCTTAGAGAATGGCGGGAAGTTGTGACTCCTTACTTGCTCTCCCACCAACAAGCCGACGGCAGTTGGCACAGCTATTGGTGGTTTGAGGATGAGTATTGTACCGCCTTGGCCCTGAGTGTTGTGGAAGAGCCAGAACAGTTAGAGCGGGCAGTGAAGTGGGGACGCGATCGCTTGTTCTACTGGCTGGAAGCCGATCGCCCCTCAGCCTTCGCGATCGCCTGGTGCTTGCAGATTTTGAGCCGGGACAACACTCCCGCTACCCAAGCTGCTATAAAGCGGGGGGTAGAATTTTTGCTCGCTCGCCAACAGCCCAACGGTTCTTGGTCGCCATCGGCACAGTTGCGGGTTCCCCGCCCCGACTGTCTCGACCCCAAACAGGTGAAAAATTGGAAGCTGTGGAGGGGTCAAGTTTCAAAGAATCCGACCCCGGAGCAGGTTTTAGAAAATACCTTCAATATCTACTCTTTGGACAGCAAAGGCATTTTTACTACTGCCACTGTGCTGCGGGCCTTGCACACCGTGGCGGCGAGGGAGGTGCAGCCATGAACAAAGGAGAACTCCTGGATCGGGAGGGTATTGTAACCGAGGAACAGCGCGATCGCTACCGCCGTGACGGACATCTCGTGATTTCGCAACTGCTGTCACAAGCTGAAGTGGCCACTGCATGTCCGGCATTGTTTGCCACTGCCAACCGAGAGCATCAAAAACTCAATGACTACGAGCGATCGGTGGGGGCAAGCGGTTCACGATTTGTCTATGACTTGCGCCAAATCGATCCGGAAGTCTGGCAGTTTATTGCGTCGCCTCGACTCGCTCAATGGGCTGCTGAATTGTTAGACACCGATCGCGTCCGCATCTTGCACTACAACTGCTTTTTCAAGCCCGCCGGAGGGAAAGCCACACCCTGGCATCAAGATTACCTCTTTATTCCCCTAGAAGCGGAGAAACTAATCACAGCTTGGGTGCCGTTGGTGAATCTGACTCCTGAAATGGGGCTGCTGACATTTGCCAGTGGTTCCCATGAGGTTAAAACGGCTGATTTTTCGGCGGCAAACCAATATTCGCCATCGCAGTTGGAACAAGAGCTAGCCGAACGCGACTTGCGGCTGACAACGGTCGGTAATATGCAGGTTGGGGATGTATCTTTTCATAGCAGCTTAACCCTGCACGGCGCACTAGCCAATCGCTCCGATCGCATGAGAGCCGCCGTCGCCATCAGTTACTATGCTGACGAAGCTCGCATCCAAGACCCGGAACAATCCAACTCCGCAGCAGCTTTGCAAGCGATCGCCTACCGCCAGCATTTTCTCCGAGAGTATTTTCCCAATTTGCAACCGGGAGACTTGGCTCAAACTCCAGAGCATCCTATTGTTTACACACGACTCATTGAGGATTAAGATGAAGAGTCAACCAGTAACCCTACCCGATTTAGGCGCGACCTATTCCCCAAACGAAACGCAAATTCAACAATTTCGAGAACGGGGTCATGTTTTTCTGCCGAACGTCATTCAAAAAGAAGAAATTGATGCCTATCGCCCACACATCTTGGCGGCGATGGAGCAGCACCAGATGCAAAACCATGCCATTGAAAAACTGGTTCAGGGCAAGCGAGAAAACTGGATTTACATTAATAATATTTGGACGTTAGACGCGATCGCCAAACAATTCGTACTGGCCGCTCGCTTTGGAAAAATTGCGGCGGATCTGCTCGGTGTAGATGCGTTACGCTTGTTTCGAGATCAGACCTATTTTAAGAGCCCTGGAGGCACGAGTACGCCTTGGCATCAAGATGGGTATTTTATGCCCTTAGATACGGATAAAATTATTACCGTGTGGTTGCCGTTGGTGGACGTAACTCCAGAAATGGGGCCAATGAGTTTTGTCGATGGCTCCCATCGGGAAGCGAAATACATGGGAACGTCCATGGCCGACGAAACCAGTATTAAAAACTTTACGGAATCCATCCGCAAGCGGGGCTATCACTTAACCAATTACGGCAATTTTGCAGCGGGAGATGTCACCTTTCATTCCGGTTGGACGCTTCACTCCGCTCTGACGAACCATAGCAACCGTATGCGAGAAGTTTTAGTGATGGTGTACTATGCCGATGGTGCTCGCATTGCTCCGGCACGCTCACTGGCTTCAGACGCACCCTTTCAAGAACAGTTTGCCGAACGGATGCGCCAACAAACCCGCGAAAGTTGCTTCCCGGGTTTGCAACCGGGGGACTTAGCGGTCACACCCATGAATCCACTCGTTTACAGTCGCTATTAACACGACAATGCCTATAACCAAAGCTACTTTAGAAGAGCTACCCGACCTCTCAGAAGACTATCCTCTTACTCAACAACAGATTCAAGAGTATCGGGAGCGGGGTCACGTTCTCTTACCGAATCTGATTTCTCAGGCGGAAATTGATGCCTATCGCCCCCATATTTTAGAGGCGGTGGAGCGACATCAAGACCACAATCTCTCAACGGAACAGTTAATGCAAGCCAGGAGGGATAACTGGATCTATATCGACAATTTGTGGAGCCTCGATCGAGTGACAGGCCGATTGATCCTGGCCCCTCGCTTTGCTAAAGTTGCGGCAGAATTGCTGGATGTGGATGCCGTGCGCCTGTATCGCAATCAGGTCATTTTTAAACATCCGGGAGCCGTAAGGACTCCTTGGCATCAAGATGCTCAATTTTTCCCAATGGATGCCAAAAAAACAGTGACACTGTGGTTGCACTTGGTTGATGTTACTTCAGAGATGGCGATGATGATTTTTGCAGATGGGACTCACCGCTATCGGCGATCGCTCGGGAATACTGGTCGAGATGAAGATGAAATGCGCGAATTTGCCGAGTCTCTGTTCGATCGCGGTTACCCTCTGAACGCCTGTCGGTATTATAATGCCGGAGATGCGGAATTTATCGATGGTTGGAACCTGCACTGTACGACAGATAACAATGGCGATCAAACCCGAGAATCCCTAGTAGCGGTTTACTACCCCGATGGCACTCGTCTCGGTTTTCCGAGAGAAGTGGCTTCCGACGCTCCTATCTTAGAGCAAATGGCTGAAAATGCCCGCCGACAAACCCGGCAGACTTGCTTTCCGGGTCTGCAACCGGGAGATTTAGCAGTAACACCAATGAATCCATTGGTTTACAATCGCCACTCCGATTGTGGAGGAAAATAATGTTGAATTTTAGTCGTTTAATCTATCCGCTGTCAACAAAGCTGTTTGTTGAAGAATACTGGCAGCAGCGGCCGCTAATAGTGCGCGATCGCGATCGGGATTACTACAGCGATCTGGTCAAAACGTCCGACATCAATCGCATGATTTACACTTTGCAGCCCGACTGGACAAAAATGCGCTTGATTAAAAAGGGCGGATTTTTAGCCAGTAACTATATGAATGCCGATGGCTCTCCCAATCTGATTCCAGTTTACAACGCTTATCAAAAAGGATATTCGATCATTCTCTACGATCTAGAAAAACGCTGGTCGTCTCTATCTGCACTCAGCCGAAATTTAGAAGACTTCTTCAATCATGCAGTGAATGTAAATAGCTATCTGACCCCAGCAAATTCCCAAGCGCTGAACCCTCACTTCAATTGGGAAGAAAGGCTGATTTTACAAGTAGAAGGAGTCAAACGCTGGCGGATTTACAAACCTCTAGAAACTCCTCAATTGCAGTCCCGAAAAGCGACCAACGATACGGCTCTTCATCGGGAAACCTTACCCCCCTTAGAAATGGAGGTTTGCTTGGAACCTGGCGATTTCCTGTATTTGCCTGGGGGATGGGGATCTGAAGCCTTTACTGGGGCTTGTTCTTCTTTGCATCTGAGTGTCGGTGTCTTTCTTTATACCTGGGGCGATTTACTCGCAGCACTATTGAGTTCGTTGCGCCAGGAAAATATTGATTTCCGTCGCGCTCTACCCGCCGGTTTTTTAAATGAAGGGACAATAAACTCTGAACAAATGGAGAGGTTGTTACAGGCGATTGCCGAGCAAACGGATTTAGACTCGGCCATTAAAGTGTTGAAAAAGAAACTGTTGGCCAGAACTTCCAATCCTCTGCCCAATGATGATTTTCAGCGCCTCGATAGTGCTAATGTCAAAGCAGCTTTAGCCAGACAAATTCAAAGCGAATAACTGTCGTTTTAAACGACCAGCAAATCATGGGAAATTCTTTAGATTTTTTAACCACGATCGCGCCGTTTACTCCCGATTCGTTTTTTAACGACTATTGGGAGAAGCGCCCTTTAGTTATTTCAGGACGATCGCCGAACTACTATGCCGAATTGATGACCCTAGTCGATGTAGATACCATCCTCTACACCCTGAAGCCGAATTGGAAAGAGTTGCGTCTGGTTGAACAGGGTCGTTACTTTATGGGCAATTTCATGCGCCCTGACGGAACCCCAGATATTGCGGTCATATACCAAGCTTACATTCAAGGTTACTCGCTGAATTTATTAGAAGTTCAAGAGCGTTGGTCGCCCCTTGCTGTCATGGTGCGCGACTGGGAAACCTATCTTCACCATCCCATATCGGTGAACTTATATCTAACCCCTCCAAACTCGAAAGCATTTAATCCGCATTTCGACAATCACGATGTTTTTATTTTGCAAATTGAGGGGGAGAAAGACTGGCAAGTGTGGCAACCAACGGTCGAACTTCCCGGTCAAGAGTTTACGGGAAATCCGTTTTTATCCCAAGACCATCTTCCACCTTGCATTATTAAAACTCGTTTAAAAGCTGGGGATCTGCTCTATTTACCTCGAGGTTGGGTTCACGCAGCCTCAACGGGCGAGCGCACCTCTTTGCATCTCACTTTTGCTGTTCTCGTCTATACTTGGAGTGACTTACTCGATGGGATGTTAAACGGGGCTTCTGACCAAAATGAAACCTTCAACCGAGCTTTACCGGTCGGGTTTATGCGCGATCCAGCAGCTCAGTCGGCAATTCAAAATGACTGGGATAAAATTATCAAAGATTTGATTCAATCCAGTCAATTAAAGGCTGGAATTGACCAGATGGGCGATCGCCTGATTAAACAAATGAAAGATCCTTTACCGAATCGATACTTTAGCAATATCGAACAACTTAGCCAGATTCATTTAAAAACTATTGTCAAGAAGACAGCCGGAACCTTCTGTCGCATAATTGTTCAAGAAAATGAGATCGTTGTCAATTATCCAGGAAATCAACTAAAACTACCTAAAAATTGGGAAAATGCGCTCAAAGATATTAATGCTAACCTTCAGCTTATCATTCAAGATTTTCCCGGAACGAACGCAGAAAAATTGACCTTTGTACGTCAGATGGTTGGGAGTGGACTACTAACAATTGAGACTGAAGAGTTAACAACACCGTTAGGAGACTAGTTATGACAGACATTTGTTTAGTTTCTATGCCCTATGCGTCCCTAAACGGACCCTCAATCGCCCTGGGACTGCTCAAGGCGGCTCTCGAACAAGCCAAGATCCAAACAACAGTTCTCTATCCAAATATTTGGTTTGCAGAAGAAATTGGGCTTGATGTCTACATCGCTCTTTTTGAAGCTAAAAATGAAGAATTGATTAACGAATGGACATTTAGTAAAGCGGCGTTTCCCGACTTTGAAGCCAATGAAGCAATTTATCCTTGCCTACCCCTAGCAGGGCGGGATATGCGCTACGAGCGACTCGATCTTAATGCTAAAGATCTAGAGCAAAAATTTGGGGAAGTTCGCGATCGCACACCAGCATTTGTCGATCGCGTTGCTCAATCAATTTTAGCACAAAACCCCCGCATCGTAAGCTGTACTTCCACCTTTGGCCAGCACGTCGCCTCCCTAGCACTCCTAAGACGAATTCGGGAACTTGCACCAGATGCGATCACTGTCATTGGCGGTGCGAACTGCGAAGGACTCATGGGAGTGGCAACAAAACGAGCCTTTGATTGGGTCGATTTTGTCTTTTCCGGAGAAGGGGATACTACTTTTCACGAGCTTTGCCAACGGTTGTTAGAAAAGGGTCGTGAGGTGAGCGTTTCTGAACTGCCTGAAGGTGTGATTTCTGCTGCCAATATGAACACCTTTACTTCAGCACCCCGAGCGTCAGTGTGGGATATGGATCAAGTTCCCACTCCCAACTATGATGACTATTTTGAGGCAATTCACAACTCTAAAATAGGCGATTACATTCACCCCGGTTTACCCGTACAAACCTCTCGGGGCTGTTGGTGGGGACAGCAACATCACTGTACCTTTTGCGGTCTCAATGGTGCGTCGATGACCTACCGCTCGAAATCACCCGAGCGCGTGTTGTCAGAATTCAGCTATCTCTCCGAGCGATACGGAACGCGAAACTTTCTCGTTGTCGATAATATCCTCGATTTGAGGTATCTCAAAACAGTGTTACCTCAACTCGCTGAAGCAGAAGAACCCTACAAGCTCTTTTTTGAAACGAAAGTTAATTTACAGCGGGAACAAATGGAATCCCTGGTGTCCGCAGGCGTTCGGATGATTCAGCCTGGAATCGAAAGTATGCACGATGAAGTCTTGAAGCTGATGGATAAAGGAACGACAGCCATTTTAAACGTGCAGTTTCTTAAGTGGGCGAGGGAATTGGGGGCATTTGTCGGTTGGAATTTCTTATGGGGTTCCCCTTATGAAAAAGACGAATGGTACGGGGAAATGGCCCAGTGGTTGCCACTAATCTTTCACTTACAACCCCCCGGTTTCGGGCGCATTCAATATCATCGGTTTAGTCCGTATCACCAGCGACCGCAAGAATTTGGGTTGGAGTTAGAACCATACTGGACTTACTCTCAAGTCTATCCATTACCCCGTGAAATTTTAAACGATCTCGCCTACTACTTTGAGGATAAAAATCGCAACTCAATGGCAGATGAGTTGAAAAAGCGACCGGGATTAAGAAAGGTACAAGGGGTGCTGATGCAGTGGAATTCCTTGTGGAATCAGTTAGGTTTTGGCAATCCAGATAGTAAGAGCAAATTACCAACCTTAGGTATGAGCGATGATGGCGAAACGATTAAAATTCTTGATACCCGACCTGTGGCAGTTAACGTGCTACATTTACTGAAAGGACTGGACTGTTGGATTTATCGTTTGTGCGATCGCGCTCATAGCTATAAAAGCCTGCTGAAGGCGGTTCAACAAGAATATCAACCTGATATTACAGCAACCGACATTGAAGCAGCGGTGGCTCGACTGCAAGAGAGTAAACTATTACTAGGACTTAATGGTAAGATTATCAGTCTCGCTGTCAGGGAACCTGTTACACCCATATCTACCTCATATGAAGACTCCCCTGGAGGTTATGTCGATATTCAGAAGTATCACAAGGAAAAGTTAGCGCTGAAGTGACCTCCAAAAACTGAGTTGTCCCTGCAAACGGATGCAGGTGACCTGAAACCAAGCGTTTTGAGGTATGTTGCTCGCAGATCTCTCACACCCAGGAATCGTATCGCTTCTAGGCTTTGAGCCAAGCGCTCGCCTTATTTCACGAAAAGGTAATCTTTTATACTACATTTTGAATTACGCAATGTGGGTTACGATTACTGTCAATTTCGTTAGACTAAGCGATTTACTCACGAAAACTGCTCGTGAGGTAGGGTAGAGAGCGAAAAATTTTGGGGGAGATGGGGTAGATAATGCGGTAGGATAACCAGATGCTTAATTCTTCTTTCCCTGTCATCTACCAACAACTGGAGATAGTATTGCTGGGGTTCAAACAGTGATTACTGTGTGTGACTATAAGAAGGAAAAGTTGACTGCAGCGGCAAGCTTTTCCTTATAGTCACAACCGAAACGGCAATCTTATGAGTACATTGACATTTATGTGGTCAAAAGCTACCATAGGGATGAATTTGCCAACAGTGTCTTCGCTATATCTACCCCAAAATGGGAAACTCTTTCTCGGAAATCACCCTATAAGCTAGTCGATATCTCTTGTCACGTCTCGCTTAGCGGAAACTAGAGTAAAGTGTTTTCCTTGAAAAAATCTAATATACTACTATGAACGCCTGGGAGCTTGACTGATAATAATGCCTAAAAACATTATCATTCAAGGATTTCAGAAGTTTCTTGGGAAGTCTAGTTATTAGCCGTTTAGAGTATCCAAGAGGAAACATTGTGATTTGTGAGCAAATCGTCGCAATTGGAGGGGGAGGATTTTCGATGGAACAATCACCCCTTCTAGATGACTACATTTTGGACATATGCGGCAAGGAATGCCCTAAAATATGCTTTGTTCCCACTGCAAGTGGCGACAGTGAGGGATATACTCTGCGATTTTACCGAAGATTTGGGCGCGCAAATTGTAGTCCGACAGACCTCCAGTTATTTGAGAGGGAAATCACAGATCTCGAAGCTTTTGCCTGCTCTCAGGACATAATCTACGTAGGGGGCGGAAATACGGCAAATATGTTAGCCGTCTGGCATGTTCATGGTTTTGATAGTGCGCTGCGAAAGGCTCTGTCATCAGGAACGGTTCTGGCTGGATTATCCGCTGGCTCTCTATGCTGGTTCGAGTCTGGCCTTACTGACTCCTTCGGTAAGGAAATGAAGGAAATCAATTGCTTAAGGTTCCTACCGGGAAGCTATTGTCCACACTACGATAGCGAAAAACAGCGCCAATTTTCATACAAAAGCCTCGTGGAAAGGGGCATGGTCGGTGGCTATGCTGTCGATGATGGTGTCGGGCTACATTTCATTAACGGACATCTCCACAAGGTGGTTTCTTCCCGAACCCATGCAAAAGCATATAGGGTAGAGAGTTTGGAAGGAAGGGCTGTAGAAACACCGATTACTCCAATCTTGCTCGATAATTTCATAACGATAAAATAGAGTAACTATATAAAGATAGGTTATGAAAAGTTGGTTAGAAATTGTTGGTATCTTTAGTTTTTCATCACGTTGCCGACTGGGGCATTTAGTTGAATATCATTTTTTGCGGGTACTCGATAAGCCGTTCAAAAAGCCAGAAAAATCAATCAAACTGAAGATTTAAACGGAAGTTCCCCTTTGACAAAAAGCTACAAAGCTACAAGGTTAGACAAAGCGGTTTTCGTGAGGAAATCGCTCAGTCTAACCCTGCTCCCTTAGTCTAATACCTAAGTCCAGATTACAAAAGTCAATTTATGAGCAGTCGCCAACTTTTAGAGTTCGATTTTCCTTACAATAAGAATACGGAAGATTTAATCGGTAAACTTCGCAGCCAAGAAATTGAGGGCGTGATTTTTAAGGGATTTATGCCAGCAGAAATCGTGTCTTCTTGTGCCGGCTATTTGCTGGAAAATCCCGATTCCATGCGTAGTAGCTGCTGCCCTTACGGTCGGATGTACGCCAGGACTCTGGTGGGTGTAGGGCATCAACTCGATCGCTACTTTGATGATGCTCAGATCTTTAAAGAGGAATGCGATCGCTTATTTGAACCTGAATACAACTTTCAATCTCGCTTGGAAAACTTACTGAGGGAAATCAGTGGAGAACGTCAGGTGAGCGTTCCCATAGGACCTTTTGGTCAGCCCTATTCCCCAGTAACCATTCGTTGGATACAACCTGGAGGCGCGATTGCTCCTCACTGCGAAAGTTTATATTTTGAGGCAAAAAAACCAGAATTTGAGTATCTCCACCAACTGGCAGAAGAAACAACTCAGTTTAGCTTTTTTATGCCGATGGCACTTCCTGAATCGGGGGGGAACCTGATGCTTTACGATCTAGATTGGGAAAAATCCGATATTCAAACCTCTTTAGCCCGTCTAAAATCGCAGACAGCCCCAAGTCAGGTTAACGTTGGCGTCGGTGATCTGATTCTCTTTGATGCCGGACGGATCTGGCATTCTGTTTCCGAAGTCCAAGGCTCGCATCCCCGTTTGACAATTGGCGGGTTTATCTGTTTCTCCCAAGATGATCGCACGGTCTATTATTTTAGCTAAATTCGATTGAAGGAGGTCAATTTGTCTGAGAATAGTGCAGTGACAAAGCTCGATGATCAACTGCGACTGAACCACTTAATTGAGGCGATATACGAACAACTCGATCCAGTTTTGTTTGTACCCGAGTCTCTAGCCACCGTGCGATCACTAGCGGCTCAACTGCCTCCAGTCAACTTCCAACTGTTTGAGTTGAGATTGTCGGATGACGATCCATCCATCGATCTGTCCGTTCCCCTAACAGACGAATTGTTAGCCGATCGCTCAGACTGGTGTTCCATTGCTCCTTGGTCTCAAATTTTAGCCCTAAAACGAGCGTGTCAAATCAACGGGGAATTTGCCGGAGCGATCGCTCCTCATGTATTTTGGGGAGAATTTGATTGCGATGGTATATTACCTATCATTCCTATTCCAGGAATATTTTTTGACGTTTCTCATGAGCTAGGCAAACCCGACAACAAACCCGAATTTGCCCGCATTGTGTGTAAAGCCTGGGAAATTTTAATGGCGAAAGCCTTACCAGAACCGACACGAATCGGGGTCAAAACAGCACTGGCGGGACTGCCCGATGGAGTCTATTGTACTCACTTTGGTATTATGCTGCCTAGACTGCTAAATGGAACAATTTTACCCAATTCTCTTCGATTGCATCCTGCTCACTGGCAAGTTGATGATATGGCAAGTTGGCTGACGGCAGTTGGTGCGGGTGCAGTGGCATCAGAAGTGGAACGAGTCACCCAAGAAATTCCCCATCTATTACAACGTGCGATTGTGACTGTTGATGCAGGGGAGGCTGTCGGTACACGGGTAGGCATGGAGTGTTATCCAACTGCATTACAAACTATTTCTTCCCACTCAAATCACAATCCTTGGCTAGAAGAATTTACAGATTGGTTAGAGAAATATTCTCTAGTGAGTCCTTCTAAAGCACGAGCGTTATTGGATTGGGGTCTCAAGAGAGAATTATCTATTGAGACCCCCCTTAAACTAGGTTCACTATTCAATTATTCTGCTTGTCATTTGAGCTTAAGCCATCTCAAACTTGTGTTCGAGCCTAGCATCGGTGTGCAAGCAAAAGCTTATTTGCTTGCACACTTTATTGAGCCAGAAAAAACTGCATTGAAGCAAAAAACTACGGTTCGGGAATCTTTTGATCGCATTTGGGAATCGCCCAATTCAACATCAGTCTAATTGATTGTCTCCTTGCTTTCTGACTAAAATGAAAGAACAATTTATAGAAAAACAGCAGCAACCACAAGAATTTAATATCTGTAAAGTTATCGAAAAGTCTAGCTCTATTTTCGAGCGGTTGCAAGGTAAGTTTATTCCTGAAAGCAGTAAAGATAACGAAGAAATTATCAAAAAAAATCTAGAAGCTTGGTGTCAAAAGATTGCGAAAGGAGATTGGCAAATCTTCAAACAACGTTTGGAGGGGGATGGTATAGAGTTTGAAGAAGCTCGGAAATTTTTAGGATCTGTCCGTTTGAAAGATCGACAGAACTTGCCCGATTGGGCGAAGATTTTAGAAGAAGTGGTTAACCTGATACCTCAACTCTCTAAATCTCAGATCGAGCAAAGTTTAGCGAACTGCAAAGGAATTGAGAATAAATATTCATTTGAAGAAATTCTCTATCCATTCGTTCAAGTTGCTCGTGAAAAGTTAATTACAAAGGCAGGATCGAGTTATGAAATTTTAACTTCATCAGCCGTTGCTTGTCTGGAACTTAATCTGCTTGGGGAACTTTCTTGGTTGGCAAGTAACACATTCTATCTAGAATTTTCTCTCTTTCGTTCGGGTCAAATCTCTTCTCTCCAATCCTTAGTGCAAAACTTAGGTCAAACGCATGATACAAGAGTTTATGAACAGTTTGTCAGTAAAATGCTGGCTGGCAATCTAGTTTCTTTTTTGGAAGAGTATGCAGTGCTATCTCGCCTAATTGGCAAGACAATCTTGCTCTGGGTTGAAGCAAATGCTGAATTTTTAAATCGATTGGCTTTGGACTTGCCTGCAATCAAAAATACCTTTTTTGCCAATAGAGAAATCGGTCAAGTCATAGATTTAAAACTATCTCTTTCCGAACCTCATAACGGCCGGAAATCGGTAATTATTTTAACGTTTGATTCGGGCGATCGACTGGTTTATAAACCCAAGAATCTCGGTATTGACTGCGCCTATTTTCAACTGCTGGAATGGTTCAACCAGCAAGAAGTTTTATTACCCTTTAAATTACTGACCTTACTGGAAAAACAGGGCTATGGATGGGTGGAATATGTAAAAAGCTTACCCTGTCTGGATCGAGAAGAGGCACGCCGATTTTACCAGCGTGCGGGTATCCTTTTAGGTTTAATGTACATCCTACAGGGAGTAGACCTTTTTTATGAAAATATTATTGCTTGTGGCGAATATCCGATTCCGATCGATTTAGAAACGTTAATGCACAACAAATTTAAACTCGCTCGGAACCACTCAGAAAGCTACCAAGTTCGTCCCATTGACATCATTTGGCGGAGTTCAGTATTTCGCACTGGTTTGCTCCCAACGATCGCAGTGAGTGCAGACGAAAAAATGTCTTATGATATTGGCGGTTTGCGGGAGGCTGGACAACAAGTCTTACCATTTATATGTTCGGCTTGGCGAGCAGTTAATTCAGATGCGATGAAGCGAGACAGGGAATTTATGAAAGTAGATGTCAATAAGAGTGTTCCCCGTCTTGGCGACACCTATCTAAGGGCCTCAGATTACACCGATGAGATCGTTTTTGGCTTCAAACAAATGTACCGTTTTATTCTAGAGCGAAAAAGCGAACTCTTGGCTAAAAACGGTTCCCTCGAACAATTCAGTCGGCAAAAAATACGCCATATTCTTCGCAACACCAAATTTTATACATCTGTGCTGCGATCGCTGCTAGAACCTGTCTATTTAAGAGATGGAGTCCAGCGAAGTATTGAAATCGATATTGTCTCCCGGATGTACCTAGATACGGGTAAAAAAGCCGTCCACTGGGCCCTTGTCAAGTGGGAAACTGAAGCCTTAGAGCAAATGGATATCCCCTTCTTTACGTTGGCAACAGATAGCATAGCGATCGATTTACCCAATGGGGAAAAGTTAAAAGGTTTCTGCGAAAAATCGGGTCTAGATAATGTAATTGATCAAATTAATTCCTTAAGCCAACGCGACCTAACTACCCAAGTTCATCTGGCAGAAAGTATCCTGCGTTTAAGTACCATTTCAGGCAAACACACTACCACAGAGCACTTCAAACCAGAACTAGATATTGATGCTGGAGAAATTCTCTCACCACTGGAACTGATTGGGGAAGCCAAAGCGATCGCCGAAGAACTCAAAGCACTAGCAATTTATGCCGACGATGGTAGTGCGGGCTGGATAGCACCCCAACTGCAAGCAGAACGATACATAGTCCAACCCCTACGCCTCGATCTGTATCAGGGAATTGCTGGGGTACTGGTTTTCCTAGCCGCTTTAGAACGAGTCACAGGAGATAGCAACTATAGGGAATTAATTCAAGCTACAGCCCTTCCCTTGAAAGATGCGCTCACCAAAACACCCATGTCAACCTTAGCCAAAAATGGCTATTCCATTGGTGGCTATACAGGAATGGGTTCCCTTATCTATGCCTTTACCCGAATTTACGAATTTTTAGACGAACCCACCTGGTTGGAAGATGCTACCTTCGCCGCCTCTTTAATCTCACCAGATTGGATTGCTCTCGACAAAAATCTAGATATTTTAGGCGGTGCTGCTGGAGCAATATTATCTGTGTTAACTCTATACCAAAAAACCCAACAGCCCACACTTTTGGAAACCGCATTCTGTTGTGGCGAACATTTACTGGCATCTCGCACTAATAATAACCAGGGGGTTAAAGGTTGGCATAAAATCGGAACTAACTTTGTCACAGGCTTTGCTCACGGCGCGGCGGGAATTGCTTATGCGTTGCTCCGTTTGTACGAATTTACTGAAGAGAAGCGCTTTAGGGATGCCGCTTGGGACGCAATTAGCTACGAGCAAAGTGTTTTTGATGAAATAGCTGGCAATTGGCCTGATTTTCGAGATACCCTGGAAACTAATAACCAGAAAAAATTTATGACGGCTTGGTGTCATGGTGCTCCCGGAATTGGGCTGGCAAGAATTGGAGGACTTTCTGTTTTTAACACCGAGCGCATTGAAAAGGAAATAAATATAGCACTTCAGACCACCCGCCAATTTACCCGACAAGGAAAAGATCATCTTTGCTGCGGAAATTTTGGCAGAATTGAAGTGCTTCTAGTGGCAAGCTTTGCCTTCGGCAAACCCGATTTATCCCAAGTTGCAACTCAGCAAGCTTCCTGGGTTGTCCGTCGAGCACAACAGCGAGGTACGTATAATTTATTTGCTAAATCTCTGCCAGGAATTTTTCATCCTGCCTTCTTTCAAGGAACTTCAGGAATTGGCTATCAGTTGCTCAGACTAGCTTACCCTGATTTATTACCATCGATTCTTTTATTAAGCTGAGGATTCATGTATAGCTTTTCTCAGATATCCCTCTTCTGTCACTCTCCGGATTAAAGAAGTAAGAAAGAAATAAGAAATAAGGCAGATTAAGCAGAAGAATAAAAGGGTTGGAATTGATTCATTACATCAATTAAATGCCAATACTGTTTACTTAAGGATTGGGAGGCTTTAAGATATTAAAAACAGGAGGATTAATTTTTATTCCAGTACCTCTGTGTTTAACTTTTTTAGATTTAAATTTTGAAACAGGTTTTTTGACAACTCTTGGGTTGTTTCTCGCTCACTCTTTGCGGTAAAGTTGCATCAAGTATCTCCAAATTCAACCAAGTTAAAAAAAGGGGATTTCTTGTGGTTCTAATCGCTGAAATTTTGGGACAGCACGACGAATAACTCGTAATGTACCCGTGAAAGAAATACTTAATGGGGAAATTTCTGCCCTATAGCAATCCTAAATGATTTTCTGTGTGTAAGTATATTGACGTATTTTGGGGAAATCAAATTTATGTTCGTTAGTAAAAAACTCTCTCCAAAAATTTGACAATCTTAAAACCCACATTCCGCAGATGTGTGTGGAATTTTTTTATCAGTTGTGAAAAGTTGGAGTCAAAAAGTTTTTTCGTTTAACTTATGCGGTTTTAACGTCACGAGTACCTGTCAAATCTCCAGAAGT
>Ga0247774_1000492_pt1 | contig 19418 bp, 17 predicted proteins | sample UWRJL001104B6_FD_179933 | JGI IMG/M metagenome (GOLD analysis project Ga0247774, IMG submission 179933) | Plant litter microbial communities from Arlington Agricultural Research Station in Wisconsin, United States - UWRJ-L001-104B-6 | ecosystem: Environmental > Terrestrial > Plant litter >... | reverse complement strand
GGGTTATTCCGAAATTCAGCCGATATCGATAAGAGCTTCGTGGTGGGGCCGATGATGCTGCTGCCGTGATAGGCCCCACCAGAGACGTTCACAATTCAATCAGAATCTCTGTAGAACCGGTTGTCGACAATATAAATTGTAATAATTGCTTGGCCTTGTTTCTTGCTGCCTTCCTACACCTCTGTTCAGATTTTCCCCCATCATGGTTCTCCATAAGGGTCAGCTAGAGGCGCAGCTAAGGGACGAGAATCAGTTGATAAGAAGTGGCATCCTCCGTGATGAAAACCCATTAGATGTCAGCGACCAGTTCAACAAGTTCCTCCATGCCTGCCGATTAGGAGACTTGAAGAGCTGCCAAGAGTATATCTCAGCCGGGGTCAACATCAATGGGAAGGACGAGTTTGACTACACGCCTCTTATCATTGTAAGTTGAAGCCTTTTCCCATTGGAGGGCAGTCCGGGGAAGTAGGGCCGCAGCAATTTTCTCGTCTCTTGATTGTATCCTGTTTTCAAGGTGCATTGCTTTATTTTCCGATAATTCATTTTCCTCTGTGTAATAAACTCTCGAGTTCTCTTTCTCCTCCCTTCGTTTCGAATCCTTATTCGCTTTCTTCACTATCTGGACATAGGAGTGATCAAAGCTTCTCTCCATCCAAGGCCTCGCCTATTTTCCACCTGAGTCTGACTTCATCGACAAGGCTAGCCTCTGCGGACACTATGAACTAGTACAACTGCTTCTCGAGTCTGGTATGGCTTATCAATGGGAGGATTTTCGCTTCTTCTTGTCTAACCACTCATCACAGGCGCGCTAGCCGAACGCAACACCTTTCAGGGTGAGCGCTGCATCTACAATGCCCTCAACAATAAAATCCGCGACCTCCTCCTCAGTTACGACTTCAGCAAGTCCACCGACCCTTTGCAGGCTTGGTCTGCCCACGTCACTTCTCTGCTGGGTAGAGTGCTCCCCAAAACGACTGATATCACCGTCGAAAGCGGCTCCCAATCTTTTGCCCTCCACAAGTTCCTCCTATCGGCCCGGATCCCTTACTTTCAAAAGAAGCTCGAGGCTGCCCCCGAGACGGAAAACTGGCGGCTTCCGAGCTCAATCCCCGCCCATTCGTTCAGGTTGGTGTTGAGGTACATGTACCTCGGTGAGTTCCCAAGGGATGTGGCCGACCCGGCAGGGTTGTGCAATGATGATGACATCTTGACGGGGGTGGACAAGATTAGCAAGCATTTGGAGATTGAGCACCTTTGGGCGATGATCATGAGCTTGAATGATCGGCGGCTGACGAGGCAGCGACATCAGGATGAGGTTGATCGTGCGCAGAAGCAGATAGAGGGATTTTTCCAAAGGGCTGTTGTGGGAAACAGAATGGTGGTGGAAGAATCTAGCGTAGATCAAGTGAAGTGGCCGCGTGGGAACGCCATCTTTGCGGATTGCATCCTTGCGGCAAAGGAACCTAACGTCGATTGCAATGGGGAAGAAATCCAGGAGCACCCGACGCTCGGACACTCTTCTTCCATCCCTATCGGACCCTTTTCTAACGACGAAGCAAAGAACGGAACTGCCAACAACGGGTTGCAGTTGCGAACGAAAAAAGTGGTCCTCTATCCAGCTCACAAAGCCCTTCTCATCCGCTCCCCCGTCTTTGAGAAGATGTTCTCGGGCTCCTTCAAAGAGGCGCAGGACGCCGAGCATCTCCACATCATCAACGTCGAGTGTCGCCCCGAGGTCCTCGAGATTATCCTTACCTTTCTCTACACGGAGAAAGCAGAGTGTCCGCTCGACCTAGCGCTCGACCTCCTCTACGCAGCGGATATGCTCTTCCTCGACAAGCTCAAAGTCAAAGCCGCCACCGTCATATCCACCCTCGGCAGCGCCACGGGCAATATCTTGGTCGACCGAACGCGCGTCGTTACTGACTCAAAGGGGACGAAACAAGTGGTGAGGGAACAAGTCGAAATGGAGCCGATTAATATTTACGACGTCATTGAAACGGCTTGGCTGTTGGGGATTCAGCGACTGGAAGAGTTTGCCGCAAGATATCTCGCGTACAGGCTTGAGGATTACATTGACGAGGATGAGTTCCGGGAGGTGATCCGTCGAAGCGCCGGACGGGTCAAGAATCGCCAGGAGACGGATACGATTGAGCTGCTGGACGATATAAGGTACTACCTCTCGGAGCGCTTCAGACTCCGCTTTGAGGACGCGGGGTTGGAGGAGATTATGGATGAGGAGGGGGAGATTAGTGCGGAGATGGCGGAGGAGCTAGCGGATAGGGCGGCGGCGACGGTCCGCCCGACAGAAAATGGGAGCGGCGAGGAGATGGCGAGAGAGGACGGAAAGCGGCAGCAACAGCAGCAACAGGTACAGGAAGGCGTGTTCAGGACGCTGGATGGGGAGGTGGTGGAGGATGAGTTTGACTCTGATGCTATCAATTATCAGATTTTGTTAAACAAGATCGATAGGATGCTGGAGCAGCTCAAGCTGGATGCTTAGAAGTTTGTTTCGGGAATGGATTGTAGGTTAATATATGCATGGGCATAGAAGAACTACTATGGCAAGTAGGTATATAAATGCTGCAACAAGCCATTCCTCAGGGGTGCGCTTCTTTTAGATTAGAGATTTAAACCCAGCGAGGCAAATACCAAAGGTACAAAAGCCAAGCCAAGCCAAGTTATAGATACCCAGTCGACGGCATGGGCCGACAACAATGCTCATTCACTTGAGTATGTTCCCGTAGTTGCACTGTCCCTTCCTTGCCCTCATCGAGCCAAGATTGCATCCTAAAGGTCGTAGAGGATCTTAGTGATGCGGGCATTGGTTATGCTCGTAATGGTGTTTCTTGTAGAGATGCCACTATTTGCGGATAGTCGTCTGCCTCCTCGTAACCAACCGCAGCCCTCACGTCCACACCGCCATCAAGGGCTTTTTATCCTCCTCATCCGACTCAATCACCTCGACGAAATTATTCTCAACCCGCTTCCGATGATGCCGCTCCTCCACAGCCAGCCTGAAGACCTGCTCTAGGTCGAGCTTCTGCTGAGCCTTGGCCGTGAGCTCCTGGATCTGGGTCTTAACCGAGCGCACAAACAAGTTATACCACCCCTGGTGCTGCTTACAGCGCTTCCTCTCACACATCAGTCCCGGACTTTCGCTCAGCTTTTGCTGCTCGAATATCGCTTTTCCTTCGTCCGACTCCGTAAACTGGCGAAAGTCGGCCTGCACCCCAACAGAGTCAAGCCGCCGGTCGTAGCCACATCCGTCATTGGGTAGCTGGCCCGCCGCGATGGCTGCTTTGAGCTTGGCTTGCGCCATGTCCAGGAGCTGGATCATCTTCTTGCACTGAAGAATCTCTTCTCCCAAAGCCATCCTGTCCGCGGCCGAGGCGTCAAGGAAGTCCTTCCCCTCTTCGGTGGGGTGCTCGGTAGGCACGTCCTGATCCAGATCCATCTCATCGGGGCGCTGTCCCGAGCCGCTGGGTCTTGTAAACGGGTGCTTTGTAAGCTTCCACGCCCCCGTTCGCTCATCAACCCCCCCCAAATTACTGCTCAGCAACGCCATGAATTCCTCGCGTGTGAGTCGCTCGCCGCCCGCAAATCCATATGACGGCTTCCCATTCTTGGTCGGCAGAGTGGCAATAAGCCTGTCCCACCAGGCGCACGCGTGGTCATCCGAGCAGAAAACACTCTTGTCCTTCTTGTTGTAAACCCTGGCCGGCTTCCTGCACCCGTCGAGCGAGCACATCTTCTTATAGCGCGTGACGAGTTGCCGTCCATCAGTACAATTGGGGCAGATGTACTTCTCGATTAGAGTCTCACCCGTTTCCTTGTCGAGCTTAACGCACTCGCCGTGAAACCAGTCCTCACACGATTCGCATGAAATCATCCACCTATGGTCGTCAGGCCCGCGGCAGATGCAGTATGGTCCGTGGTCGGACTCTTCTTCTGTCGTGGCGCCGCCATCATCGGCAGGCGTGGCGTCTGATTCTCCCGTGGTGGGTGCAGCTCCTTTCTTCTTGGTGGCTGACTTGTTCATCTTTGTCTTGCCTCTTCTGGGTATCTTCTTCACCGTCGAGGCGGTGCCCTTCTTCTTGGGCTTATTTTTGAGAGCGGAGGTGCTGGTAGGGGTGGTGGGTGAGGTTTTACCACCCGCCGCCGGTTGCGTAGCTCTGGACATGTCGATAGGAGTCTGTGGGGGTTCTGATATTGCAGGCAGAGATGAGGGTGTCCAGAGCTCTGGATGTGGGAGCTCTGGTGCACGGAGGACAGACGCTGCTGTTGCCGTAGCTGGCGTGCCAGACAAGCTCGGATTCAGCTCATCTGGGACTACTGGGAACCGAGGGTCGGAAATCGGGCCGCTGCCGGTTAGGTTTTCCTCCGCTGCCATTTTGGAAGAGCGTACTGGATATATACTAAGAATTTCTAATTTGGTCTGGGGAATGAGGCAGCTGCAACGGAGTTGTAATGCAGGTTCCCGCCTGATGGCCTCGAGTCTGCGACAAAGGGCAAGGGTATCCAGAAGGTGAGGCTGAGGTTGCCAAACTGTCTCAGTATTGAAGAGACTCGTCCTCAAGACATTTCGATACTTCAAGTAGACTCAAAGGTAGACTGGATAGCGTAGGTAAGGGCATGAAGGTGCAATTGTCAAGATGAATCGGGTGAATGTGCCTATATGATAAATAATCATTCGAAGAATTAGCCCGAAAGCTTTTTCCTATTGCACCTCGGTAGAAAACCCTTGTGGGAAGGACATTTGCTAAAGACAGACAGCCTTGTATTGTCTCAAATCTTCACAACAAGGATAGAAACCATGGACTGTTGTTGCCTTAGGTTGTTGATAGGCCTCACGGTCCCTTGCCACTGGACGGGCGGTCGAGGTCTCTTGCGGACATGCAGGAGCGACAATACCCGAAGTTCACCCGGACTCCTAGCAAAGAACAATAGTATTTCGTCGCATGATTTAGAGCTTCGTGAGCTGGAGCTCCAAACGAGAGCGTCGAGCTCAATTCGCAGCATTTGGTCAAAACGGTCCTAGTTTGTTTTCTTGATACCACCCGAGGAATGCCACAATGTCGCGAACTGCGAATTCTTTGGCACGGCTTCCAGCCTTGAGCCCACGCATTGCCCCCCGAACGAGTCGACAATTTTGTTCCCGAGCTCTCCAGATCATCCAATCGCGACCGCGGTTAGGCGTAACTCCACCAAAGTGCCCCCAGCTTGTGCAGAAACGAGCAAAATCATTCCGGAGTCAAGAGGAGGCGAAGAGCAGATATCAATTTGGGGTACGAATACCTCTAGAGAACTACGGCCACACCTTTGGAAACGAAGCTAACGGGGTAGTAGCCTTTCTCGTGGAAAGCCGGTATCCTGTTTGTTGTCGCTTGCGGCGGCCTGATATGGTACTTTGACTATGAGAAAACGCGGATGCAACGCAAACGGATAGCTGAGGCGAACAAGGGTGCCGGAAAGCCGATGGTCGGGGGTCCTTTCGACCTCATTGACCAGCATGGAAACAGGTTTACACACGAGGATTTGCAGGGGCGGTACTCACTGGTATGCATCCGACAGGGAACGGGCAACGAATATTTTGCTGCGACAGGAGCGGAGTGCTGACGTTAGCTCAACAGGTATACTTTGGCTTCACCCACTGCCCGGACATCTGCCCCGAAGAGCTCGACAAAATGGCTGGTATCGTCGACCTTGTCCTAGAGAAACGGCCCGGTGCTTTGGTCCCCGTCTTTGTAACATGCGATCCAGCCCGGGACGGTCCGAAAGAGCTAAAGGAATACCTCGACGAGTTCCACCCGGGCTTGGTCGGGTTGACGGGCACGTATGAGCAGATCAAGGCTATGTGTAAGGCATATCGCGTGTATTTCAGCACGCCGTCGAACGTGAAGCCTGGACAGGACTATCTGGTCGACCATAGCGTGTACTTTTACCTGATGGATCCGGATGGCGACTTTGTGGAAGCGCTGGGGAGACAGCATTCGCCGCAAGATGGGTCGAAGGTGATTCTTGATCATATGCGGGATTGGCTCGGCAAGAAGAAGTTTGAGTAGGGTGGGGGGCCAGATGCAAGATTTTTTCAAGGAGGAAGAGGGAAAGAGTAAACAGAATCGAGAGAAGTAAGGGAGTGAAGGATGCGTGCCATAGAGCTAGACTTCTGTGCGATATAGGTGCGAGCTTGCATTACCTGGCGCTGGAGGGCTGATAGAGAATCCACTCGACTACAATACGACAATACGACAATACCGCAATGCAACCGTAGATCCAATAAGTTTTGTTTGACACTAAAGTAGCATGTTGTAATTTTGCCCTTCAAAAGTTTGTGACAGATGATATATTGTTGACCTTACCACGTGTAATTTGGGCGCGTTCCGCATCCGTTGTTAGCGGGTCCGAGTCTGGAGCCGACGGTGGAGCGATGCAGAGCTGCTCAACTCTCACCTCTTCACTCCCCAACACTCCGGCTCATTGATAAAGGCTACTACAGAGACCCATTCTCTCAGAAATTTTGCGTCATTTCGTGTCAAAAAAACATCCCAATGGCAACACAGCCATTTTACGACTAGTTGTAAACCATTTGCCGTGGATCATGTGGCCGTTAGTGAGGAAGTTGGCAACGCGTCGAAGCCCCGACCGTCTCGGCAGTCCACCGCACGCTACATCAACATATACAAGGTTTGCGGGCGCAGTTGTTTGGCGTTTCAGTGGTAACACAAGACCTACCGCCTTTCGAACAAGATGTGATCACTTCACCTACCTGCAGAACACTTCCCGGTTCTTCAGTTCCAAGTCCAGTTCGCCTCCACTCTTCCCTCCCGGCAGAGCGCCGTCTTTTGCCTTTGCATTTGAGTATGTGCCGCCCAGCCCAAATAGAATACTTTGAACGATCCAATGGAGATGGGATATATAGGGAATATCTGCTAAGCTAACTCTGATCAGTATTGACGGGGTCCTGCTCCACGTGGCGAAACCGATCCCTGGTGCAACAGAGGCTCTCCAGTTCCTCCATAATAACAACATTCCCTTCATCCTTCTCACCAATGGCGGTGGGAAGCACGAGACGGAGAGGGTTGCCGACCTGAAGCTCAAACTGGGCGTTGAGCTAACGACGGCCAATTTCGTGCAATCGCACACCCCGTTCCAAGAGCTGGTTCACGGCCCAGAGGGGCTGCATGACAAAACCGTTTTCATCACCGGAGCCGATGCTTCCAAATGCCGCACCATTGCTGAGCAGTAAGTCATATGAGCACAAGACATAGCCTGCTCCTACGTTGGCATCTAGACACGCAGGTGACTGAGTAAGTGTAGATACGGCTTCAAAAATGTCATCATACCGGCGGATATTTTGTGTGCCCACCCGGCCATTTGGCCATTTGACCCGCTCATGGAGGAGATCTACAAGAAGACGGCCCGGCCCCTCCCTAAGCCGCTTCATCAAGGATCCATGCCCCTCTCGGACTGCCTCAAAGTCGACGCCATGTTCGTGTTCAACGATCCTCGCGATTGGGCTCTCGATATTCAAATCATTCTTGATCTTTTGCTATCGCAAAACGGCATCCTGGGAACCTACTCCACCTGCAACGGAGATGGTTCCGTACGAAATCAGGGTTGGCAAGAAGACGGGCAGCCGCCACTCTTCTTCTCGAACGCGGACCTCTTCTGGTCAACGACTTACCACCAGCCCCGCATCGCACAGGGTGCTTTTCAAGCGGCCCTTGCAGGCGTGTGGTCGAGAGTTACCAGTGGCACCAACCTGCGCCGGACGGTGATCGGGAAGCCATTTCCGGAAACGTACCGGTATGCCGAGAGGGTGCTCAAGGGGCACCGGGCAGATGTGCTTATTCGGGGTGGACACGGAGACAACCACACACCGCTGAAGCGGGTGTACATGGTTGGGGATAACCCCGAGAGCGATATCCGCGGAGCGAACGAGTTTAAGAGCCAAAGTGGCACGGATTGGCACTCCATACTTGTGCGGACGGGCGTGTACAGGGAGGAGAGAGGCGAGGTGGTACACAAGCCGAGGACCACTGTGTATGATGTGAAGAGTGCTGTTCAATGGGCCCTGGAGAATGAGGGCCTTGATGGGAAGCTGGAATGACAGCTGGGAATAGAAAATGAACTACTCACGAGGCTGGAAAAGCTTTCTGAGAGCCAATAGAATCAGCCTTATTACTAAGAAAGTTAGAACAGCTCCTATAAGTGTTCACTCCAGATTCCAAGCCCTACTTTGGAGTTCGTGCACCTGGACGTCCTCGACTCTTGCCTTGAACATTGCTCCGGGCCTAAATTTGATCTTCACTGGAAAATGATTAATCTTAGAACTTCCACCTGGATATTCATCCCTGATATTCCAAGATCACAATGATGTCTCATAAGAGACTCGATTATTCTGCTGCCTGGAATACTCTATGAATCTTTGCGACTCTTTGGGTTATTCGACAGGCTCAACACACCCATGCCCACGACACGAGCATTTCGAATCGAGAGCAATTTAGATCCTACTATTATCAAAGTCCCCGTTCCCTTCCTAACTCTTGATAGTAGCTAGTCTCCATTGCATTTATTCCTTGGCACACCTTTATAATGCGCTGAACGTTACGTCATGCTGCTAGCCCGGGGCGGTTTTGCTTGTCTGTAGTGGTCGATCAATGGAAAATGCCATCAAGCGCCAAACCTTAACAAGTACACATAAAGTTGGCAGGCATCCTTCAAGCTCCAATGCAATTGGCATGGAAATTGCCGGTGAGCAAAGGCCAAAAAACTAGTCGTTTCAGACCTTCTATTGGAGGTTTATTCCACGTTGCCAATGACGTAGCGGGGGTAGCCTGAACAGCGAAGATAGCATTCTCAGACGTCGCCTGCGGCGAACCTCCCCCGCTGATAGGCCTAACCATATCGGTCCTATCACCTATCAAGCCGTTTGGAGAGTCGCTGCGGGTTGCCGTGCTTCAAAGCCCGAAGTCAGCCGGCCTAAGATCTCTTCCACCAAGCGCATCACGCAAACCACATTTGTACCAAGTTTCCATTTTTGTTCATCCCTGCTCCACGACCCGCGATTCCGTTATTGCGCACGCGACCACCTCTCGGTAAGACGTCCCGATAGCGAAGCACTGCAGGATTTTGTGTCTCAGCCTCCCGCGTGCTCGCTAATTGGAGGCGTGCAGCGCCCGGATAGCCAGTATATAGCAGGGTTTCAGCGGTTTAAAACACCACGATGTCCCCCGCACCTCGCGAGGAGGGTTTAGGTCCCCTTAAGCCGGCTCTGAAGACCGAGGACGACGATAAGTCTTCGCCCAGTGCAGCGAATCCTAAAGGTGAGTTTGCACATTTCTTCTGATCTTGAGCCGATTGCAGAATGTATTCGCCAACGGCACATGCGATATTGCAACGATTGGGAACGAAGGGTTATGTCAAGGTGGCGAGTGTAGCGCTCTCCATTGTGCAAAGTCAAGCATGTGAATGATAGGTGTCTTCCAGCGCATCCTACCATCCTCGCACTTTCTGGATCGTAGTATCCCTGGCATGCAATTCTGGTGTTTACGCAATGTCGGGAAGGTTCATGCCGTTCACTTTACTCACCGCTCTGCAGCTGTCCAAATCACCGAGCCAGATGCAAACCCCATCGAGGACCTGGCTCGAAACAACTCGTCTCGATCAAAGCAATTCAACGCTGGAGTGGGCTCTTATAGACTAAGCGGCCGAATGTCGACCCCAACCTTGTCGTCGAAGACGACGCTGGTGACGTCGGGCGGCGAGGATGCTTCCTCGTCGCAGATGCAAGAACCGCATCACAACCAGCATGGACACCGCAAACACCGGCACCATGTGACCGAGAGGCTGCTTGCACAAGTAAGCGAGTGGCTGAAACATGAACGCAAGAAGGTCGAGCACAGGAAGGTACCCCTTGCCCACCGCATATCCCACAAGGACGGCCACGGGGATGAGACCGGAGAACCGGCGTCGAAGGTATTCGGGATTCACCCCCATCACCGAAGCGACTCTTTCGATTCGCAGTCGAGCGAAGTATCTCTTGATCGGCTTCAGCGTATCCTGGAAGACAACATGGCCGCCATGGGCCTTGCCAATATACCTCACCTGAGTCCGCGGCTCGGCCCTAGGGGATCGTCAGGGCACCTTCGGAGGCATAGCGCCAGGCAATTGCTGAGAACTGCCTCCTCCGACACAGACTATTTTGAAGGAGACGTTATCGTCCCGTCGTGCGATGCCGTGTTGGACAACTCAAAGACTATGAGCTACTCGGGAGGGTTTGCCAGCACCGACGACCTCCCGGCCCTCATGAGCAAGCGAGAGGAAAAAGACAGGCAGGCGTGGCTAGTCTTCAAAAACGAAATCATACGCCTAGCGCACACGCTGAAGCTGAAGGGCTGGCGATTGGTTCCCCTGGAAAGCGGCGACAGCATCTCGGTCGAGCGCCTGAGCGGAGCCTTGACAAACGCCGTCTACGTGGTAACACCACCCGAAGAGCTTCCGGAGTCGGCCGAGGGAAAGAAATCCCCTGCAAAGATTCTACTGCGCATTTACGGGCCGCAAGTAGAGAATCTCATTAACAGGGAAGAGGAGCTTGGGGTGCTGAAGAGATTGGCTAGGAAGAAGATTGGCCCGAGACTGCTCGGAACCTTTACAAACGGGCGGTTCGAGGAGTACTTCAACGCCTCGGCTCTCAAGTCCCACGATCTCCGCGACCCCGAGACGTCGAAACAGATCGCGAAACGAATGAGGGAGCTTCATGACGGCATCGACCTTTTGAGCGAGGAGAGGGAAGCAGGAGCTGCCGTCTTCAAGAACTGGGATCGGTGGCTGGAGAACGTCGAGAAGGTTGTTACTCTCCTCGATCAGATGGTTGCGTGTGGCGACGAGCCCAAGGGCGCCCGCGACACGTGGAGGGAAAGGGGCTACGTTTGCGGTGTGGAGTGGCCCAGATTCAAGGCAATGGTCCAGAAACACCGCGAGTATATTGTCTCCGCATACGGGGGGATGGACGGCATAAAGGACGCCCTTGTTTTCGGTCACAATGATGTAGGTTGCACCGGATCAAATGGCTAGGTGGATACCAGCGACTAACACGTCCTAGACGCAATATGGCAACATCCTAAGAGTCCGGCCAGACGATAAGAAGAGCCCTCTTCTTCAACCCGCAAACAAGCATAAGCAGCTGATCGTCATTGACTTTGAGTACGCCGCCGCCAACCCTGCCGGCCTAGAATTTGCCAACCATTTCAGCGAGTGGTGCTACGACTACCATGACGCGACAGCGCCCCACCAGTGCCGCCACACGCGGTATCCGTCCGTAGAAGAGCAGCACCGCTTCGTCAGGTCGTACGTCGACCACCGATCCCAGTTCCCTCTTGCAGGGTCGACGCCGAAGCTCACGCCGTTGGATTCGAATACGCCGGCCGTGACGACGCCTTCCCTCCAGCCAACGGCGAGCTCGAGCTCGATTGTCGATTTTATGTTGGATGCGAGGGGGACGGCGCCCAGCAACTGGAGAGAAGAGGAAAGGGCGAGAGAGGAGAGGAGCGAGGAGACGGTCCAGAAGTATCTGAAAGAGACGCAGTTGTGGAGGGCGGCGAACTCGGCGCAGTGGGTTGCTTGGGGGATCATTCAGGCGAAGATACCACATCACAATACTGAGGAGGAGGATCTAGATGAGGAGGGTTTTGATTATATTTCCTATTCCCAGGAACGGGCGTATTTGTTCTGGGGCGATTGCGTGCAGCTTGGGTTGGTTGAAGAAGAAGAGCTGCCGGAGAAGTTGAGGGCGTTAATCATGGTGCTGAACCGGTAGGGTGGATATGGTTGAAGTGGTTTCTGCGTTTATTGTGGTCAAGATTCCGATATCTGGTCGTAATTTTGGGTTGGCTTGGACAGTACGGACCAGCACTTGATGATATGAATGAAAATAGTATGGTTTACTCTCTTGCCCCGTCATACTACGAGGTGCATGGGGCTACGGTCACTGCAGGCGCTTTCCTCTTTGTTATTTTTCCTCCCCCCCCCCCTTTTTTTCATGTGAAAGTCTGAGTCTAGCATGAGATTGAGAGTATGGTGGGCCCGAAGAACTCTACGACTCGACTCTCTCTATCAGTGAGTAAGATGGGTAAAGGGACGGTTTGGAGAAAGAAAAGGCATGAGAAAGAAGAAGAGGGCTTGATTACGCTTCGAATGGTCCAGTTGGTCTCGCAAGGAAATTTTCTCTAGGGAACAGTAGTGGAAAAGAGCTACGGGGCAATGGATTTCATATGTTCTCGATTTCCGTGAGCATAGATTGCCCAGTGTGGGCTGCATCATTAGAAAACGCTCTTTGAGTGCTATCCCTCGGCCCCTGGATGAATGACCAAACTGCCCACTTCAACTGGTTCCATTCACTTATACCTTGCGTTTGGTGTCGAAACAGCCCAGTTTGGGCAAGAACATGTGCAGTCTCCACCCCGACGGCACCTTCTCTTTCCTACCAAAACGTACCTCCGCAACAGCGCATCTACTTCAAACGGCCACCTCTATTTTCGCGACCACTGCAGACTACTGCTTTTCCAGGATTCCTCTTCACTCTTAGCACTTTGCCTCTAGCGGAAACCTAAGAGACACGACACTTTACTCATTATCCTTCCATTATCGCTTAATCCTTCGAGTCGACATCGCCGTCGAGGCCAAAGTTTCGGTTCAAGTTGATGACACCACCTCACTCGTATCACACCATAGTTTGAGAGACCTCAGTATATGTCATACTTGTTTGCCATTGTTTTCCCAGTGGATTCCAAAGGCTCTGGCTGTTGGTGTCCGTCGTTTTGGAAACGCGGTCGGTGAGGACCTACCTTTCGACTCACTCACACACATACACACACACACTCTCTCTCTCTCTGAAACGCCGTATGATAGGGTTGCAGTTACCATGTTCTACAGTCACGAGAGTGCGTTCTTCTGAGAAAAGGACCGGGAAAAGAAGCGGTGTCTGACAATTTTATAGTTCTCACGAGTCAGGAGTATGGAGTAGCTACCATTTGGTGAGCAGACCTAATAGTCTCCTGTTATATTACTATAGCTTACAATAAACTAGGGTAGTTGCGACGGTCGGCCGTCGGGGAATCAACAAGACCATATCCCGAAAGAATATCCAAGATGTCCAGATCAGGCAGGCTTGCAAAAAGATCATCCATCAGGGCGTGCCCCTTGCGCTGCGGCTGTCGAGCAACCTCTTGTTCGGCGTCTCGAAGATCTACTCAGAACAGTGTCGCTTTGTCTTATGCGATGCGGAGAAGGTCCAGGAGGCAATGAGATTTCTGTACAGAGAACTGGTCAGCCTTGCCAACATCTCAGACTCTAAAGCGGGCAAGCCTGCTTCGTACGTTTGATCCATTCACCCATTCAGTCTCCCAGTATTTCAAGCTCCTAGGAGTTGCAATATCGGGCCACAGCACACGAAAGAAACAGTGAAAGCAGAGACGAGGGTTTTCTCTTGCTAATTCGTTTGCTCGATAGACAAGCCCGGAACATCATCCCAGACGACCCCAGTTTCTCCATCCAGAATATGTCCACGCCCAATCTCGACCTCGACGAAATGGACCAAAATGACGATACCCAGGGTTCCCGCAACCGATACTCGCAATTGAGTCCCATTGACATCGACTTCATGCCTTCTTCGAGTCAACGTGGCCGGGGCCTTCCTTTCGACTACGACTTTTCGGGAGGTAGCCAGAACAGGTTCGCCACGCCTATTGGAATGGGAGGTCATGCCAGCCAACTTCCCAGCCAGAAGACCACACACGAAGAAGGCGTCGATCTATTCCTCGGCGATGAAGAGCCGCTTATGCCTCTGGACAGCGACTTTGACTTCAAGTTTGACGCCGAAGGAAATCTAATCGGGAAAGGCGGAGAGGAGCTCCCGCCGCTTGCCGGAAGCGACAATCTCCCCGAAATCGAAGTTCAGGATGGCCAACAGCAGCATTTCAGTCAACACGTTCCTGGGCAGCAAGGTGAGATGATGGTTTTTGAGGAGGCTCTTCCAGAGGTGGAAGGAGAGCAGACCAGCCAGCAGTATGATAAGCAACCCGGATCCGTAGAACGCACAAAGCAGACTAAAGAGGAAGTAATGGGCAACCAGGAACGGAGTAAAGAAGAAGCGGCCACGGCCCCCCACCGTCGGCGCGGACCTCAGCCGAGGTATTTTGTCGACGAGGTGTCGCAGCACACAACCGCCGAGCTGAGAGCCTGGAACAACACGTATGCCGAGCGCCAGCGGCCCAACGTCGCCAATCGCGCGCACACTTCCCTCGCCAAAGCTCGCAAGAATGCTTACCACTTCATCTTTGGCCTCGGTCTCCACAACGTGGGTGCATCCACAGGGTTTCCCAGCGCGCGCAATCCCCTCGCCGAGTTCTATTCAGGAAACGCCCTCAGCAATGCCATCATCGGTGTCTTTACCCAAGATCCCCGCGAACATGAGCCCGAAATCGGTCGCGGCCGCAGCCGCTCAGCCGAAGAAGCCTTCGGCGAAGACGAAGACGAAGGGCGACGGGTTCGACAGAAGACGGATCACGGTAAAGGTCCGGGGCTTACTCAGGAGGAAGGCGTCACCATACCCGAGGAAGAAATCCTCCCAGAAATCGGAATGGAAAGGCCCACGCCGCTTCCCGAACACCCCTCGTCAGCCAACATGCCCTGGTCCCGCGCCGGGTCGGTTCCACCGTCGGCCAAGTCGCACCGGACCAGAGGAGAAAGCCAGCTGATAAGCGACCCCCGCCATCCGGGGAGTGATATCCCTCATCCCCCTTCGGACGGCATCAATCTCCCATCGGATGACCTCGGAGGCTTCAACCCTCTTCACTCTCAGCATTCGTCCATGGTTGACCCTAACCTTGATCAGCATAAGGACTCGCAGTTTCTGCGGGACCAGGAGAGCGACGAATTCTTGGGATACGTTGCCCAGGAGGGATGCCGCTCCGGAATACTTGACGGGGATAAGATGTGGGTTGATTTCGAAAAGGTCGCCGTCCCGGGGAAGAATTCCCGAGAAGTCGCTGCGCGGGCTTTCTACCATACACTCGTTCTGGCAACCAAGGATCGGATTGCGGTCCGGCAGGAGGATGGTGGAGGGATCTTCATGGGGGTGATGGCCGACGACATGGAGGCTGCAAAAGACAAAGCCCGGGAGGAACCGCCCCATCAGCTGCACGGACGCGATGACCATCACCATCATGATGGCGAGGAAGCAGAGCGTGAGAAGCAGGTAACTCCTATGGAAATGGAGATGGAAGACATCGGAGTGAGGTCATCGGAGATGAATCCGGTGGTGCATCATGTCGAGTATAATCCCGTCGAGGACGATGCCGTCGTGGAAAATGTGGATTCTTCTTCGGAAGGGTATGACGATGAGGAGATGGATGACTTGGCTCTCGAGTAAATTTGAAGATTTGGCAGCAAAGTCGACAACCCTTCTCCGGGGTTCCTCCATCAACTAACCCAAGAGCCGGATTGGAGTCATCAAGCTCTATTTCATGAGCTATCCTACTATATTTCCTAGGAAACCCCCCTTGCCCCCTAAAGCGAGATGAGCCAAAACACCCCAATCGATTCAGCGGAAATAGCCCCCCATCTCTTTCAACCAGTTTCACACCGTTTTCTTTCCTTTATCTCACCGCGTTCCATATAATGGGAAGCGAAAATATCCGGGCCCCCAATTCCGGGAGTGCATCGCACAAAGTATTCCTTCTCGCATTTGCCGAAGCAACAGGGGAGCTCTGTATAGTTTTATTGATCAAGTTCACCGTCTGAGAAACGACGCCCGATCTGGAAAAAGATCTGGATTCGTTTTTTGAATTTCCTTCTACGGCTACGAATAACTTAAGGGGGTGCGTGGTCGTGAAGAGGAAATGATAGACATAGATAGTTTGTTAAGAGTAGGCCCCAGTTGACTTTTCATCGAGAATCTCACAAAATGCTCATCAGTGTTCGCGTGACTTCCTCGAGCGTCGTGCTGATTATACGGCTAGTGAAACCTACTCGTCTCTTCATAACACAATTGGTACAGTCAATTCTACTCATATTCGTCATCATCATGGGCGTCGGCTCCTTCCCGGTCCTCAAAAGCCATGTACCCTCCAGGGTCATCCTCGCCGAGAACTTTTACTATAGACTCCCATGCTTGCCGGATGGGTTTCAGGGTCGAGTCTTCAAAGGCAAGGTCCAGGCGCGGTGGCGGCAGGGTGAGCAAAGGGCCATCCACTGATAGACTTCCAGTGCGGCATGCCTGCTCGTAGGACAGCTGGCAAAGCACTTGTGGCGGCTCTCCCGGAGCCAGAACACCAAGGATCGATGACAGAGCCTTTTGTAGAATTTCTTTGGACGTTGGTGTAGTTGGCGTCGAGAGATGGAGTATGCCTTGTTGAAACAGACAGTCAGCGTATGATCTAAGACTGGGAATCGAGTAAAAGGGGAGAATAGAAGACGTGCGTCAGCCTGTCAGAGGATAGGTTGTCTTCAACGAAAAACTCAGACAACGTAGATAAGTATTCAATGTGTGGATCATCATATGCACTTGAGTGGTCTTGGCACTCTAAAGAAAGAACAAAAACACTTACTTTGACCGCCTGGGCACTCCCCTGTGTCACTGGAATGGGCGATGGCATAGACAGGGGAGCTTGTTGCAGTGCCATCCGCAGTCTGCAGAGACCCCGAAGGGAAGGCGATAACGGCCACAACAGGAGTGGGAGCTCCCTCTACCACGACTTCAAATAGAGAGCGGAGTGGTGCCTTCACGACAGCCACAAACCTGCTGACGGTGGAGGCATTCTCGCCAGCCTCGTTGCCTTGGACGAATGTCCTTGCCTTGACGCAGATACTTCCCTCGTCATTCTCGAGGTCAATCTCCACGGCTGCTTCTCCTTTGGGTTGATCAGTAAGGTGTCGGACGTCCTTGACCCGCGTACTAAGCGCGTAGATACCGCCGCCGACGGCGCATGCCCGGCACCCAACCTGGGCGATCTCAGAGATGCCTCCCCATCTAGGATAGAGCGCCGCGAACCCCGGGCCCCACTTCCCCATGGACGTCATGTGCCTGTGTATAGCAACCAACCCATCTCCAACCGAGATATTCCCACTCTGCGTCAGCGTGAGCGCAACAACATAGGCCCGAAGCTTCCGGTCGAGCTTGAACTCCGATTCGAGGAACGGCTGGAGCGGCTTGTCGGCATGCGGCTTCCACGTGCCCACGTTATCCTCGCTGTCATACTCAAACACAAACCTGAGAAATTTCATCAAACTCCGCTTCGCCTTGGCCGGAATCTCGGAGCTCTCGAAGACGGCCTCCCTCGTAGATGGTATCCTCGTCAACTTGGCATCACCGCCGTCTTCAGGCCCTTCATAAATGAAGAACGACCCGACTGCATGGAACTCTAGCTGTCGAAACGCCTTAGACGACACAAGCAGCTCAATCAGCTCCGACTTCGCGTGTATAAACGTCGGTGAGAGTGACAGCGTGTAGGCCCTGGAGATCTGGTGCCCCTCCGCCTTTCCGACCGACGCAGAGTGGAAAAGTTTGCTCAAGTCGGATGAAGCGTGGGCGAGCGCCCAGCTTTCGGCTTCCTGCAGGGACAAAGAAGCTTCGGCACCGCCATAGTATGAGTTTGGGTCGACGTGGAGGATTTTCTTGTTGGAGCGTGAGAGGGCACTTCAGGCACGAGGGCTAAGTCAGTCAGATGGAGCTTTCCTCAAAGGGGTACGGGAGATAGTCGGGAGATTCCGTACAGAGCAAGGAGAGATTGTTGGAGACCGGTGCCGCAGAGGACGACGTCCCAGACAGTCTCGGTGAGAGATTCCATGGAGGTGGAGGTTGTGGAAGAAGGAAAAAAGTTGAGCTGTCGAGCATGGTAAGTTTTCGGTTCAGAACAGCCAAGTGGGGCAATATGATGGTCCGTGCGCCATTGAATATTTTGTGGCCTGCAGATGCCTCGGATGCAATCTTTCCTTTCTTCAAAATCCATCCGCTCGACCTGGATTTCGGGATGCTTTGTTTCACTACGGCATTTTGAGCCAGTGAGATCTTTCACTAGGTCTCTGTTGTTCAGCGGCAGATCAAATCGTCTGCCAGTATCTACTGCTCTAGAATGCCGTCTGACAGAGTGGTTCGAATGGTTGATACATTCCATCTCGCTGCGACGCAAACCGTGATGTCGGTTTCGGGGACATAGAAGAGTTGTAAAAACTTCGTTTCTTCATTTCTAACTCTAGGGGTATCAAGACGTCGATTTTGTCTCCTCCGCCTGCCCTTTTAGGGCGACTCGAAAGTCGTCCCACCGCTTCTCGGCGATCTTGATGAAAGCCTTCAGGTGCTCTGGACTTGCCACAGTCCCGCCGTGCTTCGAAATGCTTAATATCCGCGTGTCCCCTCCGCTGCAGTCCACCACCGTCGTGATAATCTCCTCGCATAGCTCTTCTTCCTGGCCGTCCGGATCCAAGATAAGCCAGTACCTCCCTTGACTGGGCCACTCGGCATCCTTCTCTGTAAACACACCGGCCGTGCATGCGGCGGGCAAGCCCTCGAGCCCAAGCTCCGTCCAATTTTTGCTCGAGCACAAGACCATTTCCCTGTCTGGGTCCCACCGTGCCTCTGGGAGTCGTGTATCCTTCAAGGCAGCGACGATAGCAGCCCAAGCGACATCAAACGGATTCCCATCGTACGAAACAAAGAATATGTCAATGTAGAGAACCCAGTAGGCCATAACCACCGGTTCCGTATCCCCAATCTTGCTCTCTTCTTCGTCTTCCATCCGATCCTCATCTCCAGTCTTAAACCCATCATGCCATACCCTCAACCCATCCGCCTTGACGAGCCCCGACCTGTGTAGCAGCGAATACACCCTAGTGCTTAGCGTTTGCGCCAAATCCGTCGGCGGCACTCCCGGCAGAAACTGCGGCGCGCTCCCCGTCGCGAGCTCAATATTCGGCACTAGCAAGTCATAGTCTGCCAGTTCTGTGTCGCGGTTCGAAGCTCTGAAGTTGGGGATGTCGGACGCCAGCAACGTCTCTCCCCGCACGCCGCAGATGGCTGTGGTGCCGCCCGTCTTGACCAGGGCGCTGCCGTGGGCGTGGGTGAGGCTCGAGAGGTTGACGTCGAAGGGTCGGGCAGTCTGCGGGGCGCGGCCGTTGGTGCGGGAGGGCTCGCCTTCAGCGGGATCGAGGTTTTTCAGGAGGTAAGGATGGGGGGAGAATTTGGCGAAGGTGTCGCGGGGGAGGCCGCTTTGGGAGATTGACATGACGGCGGATTTTTTTCGGTCTGCCAGATTGTTCGTTTAGAATTCTTAGGAAGGAGAATTCGGCCGGGTGAGACGAGTATAATAAACAACTAGGCGGCTAAAGAACTCAAATACTACGTTCTGTGTCTTTGGCCG